>ENA-OROR01000122-OROR01000122.1-human-gut-metagenome-genome-assembly--contig:-NODE-122-length-81141-cov-7.873850_pt1 | contig 81141 bp, 92 predicted proteins | sample MGYA00242135_ERZ509060 | MGnify/ENA primary metagenome ERZ509060 (study PRJEB26280, sample SAMEA2338742) | human gut metagenome | biome: human gut; feature: human-associated habitat; material: faeces... | reverse complement strand
GCCTGAAAGTCTCTGGAAATACGGTCAAGTGGATTGCTGTTTACATACTTGGCATGCACTAAAAATGGATTTAGTGAAAGGCGAGTGGTTTGACCTTTACCTTCAAAAGGAATGTTATAGTGTTTTAAAAGTTTTGCAGCTTCAATCACTTTATCAAAACTTCCCTTACATCCTCTAAAAGAATCATGTATTTCTTTAGAGACTCCGTCAAGGCTTAGTCTTATGTTTGCTATATTTTTAGCCTTTAAAAAAGAAATCATTTCCTCGTTTAAAAAATATGCATTGGTATAAATTTCGCATTGCATATTGCATAAAGATATGTAATCTATAATTTCCCTTATATTTTTATGCGTAAATGGTTCGCCACCTGTTAAACAGATTTTTCTTACTGCTAATCTTTTACATTCATCTACGATTTTTTTAATCATAGTTAAAGGTAATGTATTGTCTCTATATTGTGCATTAAAACAATGTTTACAATTAAAATTACATTTATTTGTAATTTCTATTTGCACCTTTTCCAAGGGCTTTTTCAATTCATATCTCACGATATTAGACAGCTTGTTACTGTTAGTTTTTGTTAAAATTTCGTTATCATATAAAGCCTTAATGCCTGATTCGAGTTGTTCCTTTTCTGTAATTTTCAACTTGGGTTCTTCCCCACGCTCTACAAGCAATAAATACAGAATTAAAGTCCAAGACAGATTATACTCTTCATGTGATTTCAAATCATAAATACGCGCAGTCTTAAAATATGTATTTATGATGATATCGATTCCATCTCTTACAAAAATCATTATCGTTATCCTTTCACTAATAAACGCATCTATTTAAATATTTTTTACTTTCTATAAATCACCAATTCTAATAGTTTTTTCCTGTTCACACATAGCTGTTTTAAGATGATAAAATAATCTCTTTAAAATTTGAACAGAGTGTTCATTGTCTATCAAAGGATTAAATTCAACAATATCTACTATGGTATGCTCTGAATATTGAAATATTGTATTTAAGCAAAATAGCAATTCCCTTAACGAGATTCCTCCTGCACATTTGAAGCCTGTTCCTGGAAATTCTATAAAATTTATTACATCTAAATCTATTGATATATAAATGGTTTTATATTGAATACAATATGATTTTAATTCACTCAAAACGTAATCCATATTTTGGAATTTTATATCATCTATATATTTAAAAAAAGGAGAACGATTTATATTTCCTTCAAAATCCCTGTATCCTAGTAACAGACCTGAAAAATTAAACTTTTCTAAAAAGTTAATGACATTCCAATTTTTTAAATTTTCTTTAAAAAGATCTTCATAATCATTGTGTGCGTCAAATATTATAATATTCTGCGGAATACACTCTATGAGACCGCTAATTACTTTAGTAGTTGTTGAATGATCACCTCCAAAAATCAATATGTTTTCATCATCAAATTCCAATAGTTTACTTACATTTCCATCTACATATCGTGACCAATCAAGAAATTCAACATCAGAAAAATATTTTTCATTATTCAGTAAAATATTTTTTAAAAAGAATGAAAATCCCAATTCAGATCCTGGCTTTTTAGTGATGCCTCTAAATGGAAAGTTTATAATTTTCATACTAATTTTTCATCCCATCCAAAATTGAAATTTCAATTTCAATTTTTACCCTTTCATAGTAATTTCTCTTGTCTGAAATTTATCCAGCACCTCATTCTCCTCAAAATAAAGCAGAATGTATCCTTTTTCCACCAGATTAGAGAGAATCCTCCTGGTAGTCTCTGCATCCAGATTCCTGAAAATCTCATCAAATACCAGGACTTTTGACTTAGAAGCCAGCGCCCTTGCAATTGCCAGACGCTGTTGCTGCCCCACTGAAAGCTTTTCTCCATTAACCCCAATTCTGGTTCTCTCATCCCAATTACGAAGTCTGTCCATGGAAATCTCTGCAAGATTTAAGTATTCTTCTGCCTCGGTTTCTTCTTCATACAGGGACACATTATGAAAAAGAGTGTCGTTGAAAAAAGCAGTCTGCTGATATACAATTCCGTACAAATAATTTTCCAAATCTAGATTTTTTTCAACCTCTTCCATAGTCACTGTTCCCCTGGCTTTCCTGATTCTTACAACCTCTCCTAGCTTTATATCCTGGTTTTGTATCTGAAATACATCATCTTTCTGTGAATCAAAAGGCCTTCTGCTTTCTTCATACTTTTCTGTATTCATAAGGGTTTTAGCAATATCTTCTTCTGTATTTCCCAACTGTCTGCTCATACGTGCCAGCATCTCTTTGCAGTATTGAACATAGGTATAAACTTCCGAAAACATGGCTACGGATAAGGTTGCACTGGAAAAATAAGTTAAGAACAAAGTAATATCCCCCAGTCCCATATGTTTCTTCTCATAAGCAATAGCACCCAGTAATAAAATCAAAACCGTTCCCGCCTTTTCCAGAACTCCTGGCATCTTCTCCAGAGCAGTCATACTTACCATTCGTTTCACATTTTCCTGGGTTGTTTTTGCATTCCAGCTTTGAATTTGAAGCCTCAGATTCCCTTTTACATCAAAGTTTTGAATGGCTGTCCGGTTTACAAAAAGTTCCTTTGCCAGACTTGTATATCCTATTTCCACAGTTCTCTTTTTGCTCTGGTTTTCAGATAATACGTTTCCGAATTTTCTCAGAAGGCTGGTTCCTATGGCATAAGGAATCAACACAAAAAAGGTAAGAGAAAAATTAATTCTGGCAAGAATCAAAACTCCTGCAACAGAAAAAATCACCTGATTCAGCAAATCCAGCTCTGCGGAACACAGGTTTTCCAGAATCTCAGGGTCATTCTGAAACACTTCCATAAACTCACTGGAATCCCGGAAGCTTTTTCGATTTTCCTTCAGCGCATGCATCATCATATTTTCCTGAAATTTTCTCTTAATGGAAAAACGAAACTTCGTATCCAGCACACCACCGTATTTTACTGCACACAAATGCAAAAGATTCAGTAATAGGTAGATACTGCCACAGGCCAGAAAAACAGAGAGACTTACTGTTTCCAGGCTGTTAAAAATCTGCTGGATTATCAGGCTCACCAGCAAGGGGACGAAGCTAATAAACAACCATATAGAAAAATTTCCTAACAAGATTTTGGGATTCTGAAACATGAATTTCAGGTTCATTTTCACAATCCTTTTATCTATCTTTTTTTGTTTCCTTTTGAAATTACTGATATGCATCATAAATAATTTTACCACTTTCCATCTTTATTAACCGGTTACAAACAGACGTTTTCTTCTTCTCATGTGTCACAAAAATTACTATAGCATCTTTGATGAGATGTTCCAGAATTCCCAGAAATTTCTGGTTAAATTCCACATTTGTGAGAGCCTCATCAAACAAAATCAACACTGGTTTTACAAAGGCAATCCGAAGCATGTTAATCATCTGTGCAACATCATAGGAGAGTTCCTTTTCTTCCAGTATGCAGTCCATATGTTCTTCAAAATCAAAACCATGGAAGGTATGATTTTCAATCCCCAGATATTCCTGTTTTTTCAGGATTTCTTCTTTGCTAATCTCTGGATGAAACAAGGTTAAATTCTCCTTTAATGTCCCATGGAAAAGCTCCGGATTCCCACTTAAATACAGAATTTTATGTCCATATTCCTCTTGATTTATTTCCTGAATATTGATTCCACGAAACTGAATTTCTCCATTCTGTACAGGCTCCTGTCTGCTTAAAAGCCTGCATAAAGTAGATTTACCACACCCTGATTCTCCCATAAGTGCAATCCTGTCTCCAGGGCGGATTTGAAGCTTTATCTGTTCCAGAATCTTCTTCTGATTGTAAAAATGGCTGGGGATATTTACAGAAAACAAGGCTTTCTCTGTTGCTTCCGGAAACCGCTTTCCTTCTGGAATCTCCTCATAATTCATAACACCTTCCACTCTGTCTAAACTGGTTTGCAAAGACAACAAATTCCTCATTAAGGTCTGCAAATCATCCATGGGTGCTTTTAACTGCTGTCCATAGGAATAAAACAAATACACCGTTCCTATGGAAATCAGATTTTGAAAGGCTAAGATTCCTCCTCCTAACAACGCAATGGCATTTCCAAGAAATACCACAAATAAAGACACCATCCAGATGGAATACAGTGCCTTTTGTGCCAAAACCATGCTATCCCCATATCCCTGCATCCTGCGCGTTAGTTCTCTGAAAACAGATGGAATTTTACCTGAATTTTTAATGTCTTTCCTTGCCTGATACCATTCATAACAAGAGCTGATGTATTCGGATTTTCTGCTGCGTTCTTTTGCCAGACAGGACTGTTTTTTCCTTTGCATCCCTATGATATAACCTACTGATATCAGGACATATATGCAGAAAAAGACAGCGATCCATTTGTTTTCATAAAACATGGCAATGACAATTCCCAGTACCGTAAGAATGCCGGAAAGAATCTGCATCATAGAATTTTCCAGAAAAGCTTCTATGGTTTTCATATCATCATTAAAAACCAGCAGCCATTCCCCGGTATCCGTATTTTTGAAAAAAGAATCCCGATACTTTAAAATACGCTGAATCATCTTTTCTCTTAACGTTCCCACTGTCTGCCAGGCACATTTGGAAGAAAAATATTTTTTTAACAGCTCTGCTGCATAGAGTACACAGGCCAGAAAAAGATAAATCCCCAAAATTCGAACTTCCACTGTATTTTCCAGAATTGCGTCTAAGAATGTCTGCACCAGCTTGGGAAGAAAAATAGTAATCCCTGTCTGGAGGAGTAACATCAGCAATGCGCCTGAGAATAATTTATTGCATATAAAGTTTTTGATAATTTTCTGTCTCATTTTCATTATTTACTTTTTAGCACCTTCATTTTCACTTACAAATGCAGGCAGCTATTAAATGTAAAAATTAGAAATAGCTACCTGCATAGTTTTAATTTAAATTTTAAGGAAAAAATTTGTGCTTTTTAAATATTAGTCTCTTGGTGGACATCTACTTAATTCACACTGAATCACAATATCTCTTTGCAATTTTTCAACGAGTTTTGTTTCCTCGCCTAAATTTAAAGATTTTTGAAACTCTGCCATAAGTTTTTCTCTTGCTTCCATCGTTCATTCTCCTTTATTAGTTTAATAGTTTTAGACCTTGCTAAATGTCTAAATTTCAGTGATTTAAACAATCACAACAATTATTGTAGCAAATTCAGATGCATGCCTCTTACTTTACATTTACTTCTATAAAATGCTGTAGTTTGTTTATCACTGTGCTATTATCCTAACATCATATTCTTTTTTTAACCATATCGTTTCATGTTGTAAAAAAATAACATGAAACGATATGCGCTAGCACTAGAAAAGGAAGGTGTGTCATGTTATACTGAGAGCAAGAAACAGACAGTTGCTGTAATTGATAGGAGAGATTTACAAATGCAAAACTTTTTTTTGGGTGATTATATCCGTCAGAGACGATTAGAATTAGGATTAACACAGGAACAGGTTTGTGAGGGGATTTGTGAGCCTATTACTCTTTCACGTATAGAGAATGGAAAGCAGACGCCAAGCAGAGTGAGAATCAATGCTATTTTACAAAGACTGGATTTACCTGATGACCGTTACTATGCTCTTTTGACAAAAAATGAGTTGGAAATAGAAGCTTTAGAAAAAGAAATTGTGGCTTGCAATGTAACAGGACGTGTGGAGGAAGGCATTGCAAAATTAGAAAAACTGAAAGCTTTTGCAGAAGAGGAATCATTAATTCAGCAGTTTATTATACGTTCCAGGCTGTTGCTTGGACAAGTGGAGAAACGCTATACACCACAGGAGGAAATAGAGATTCTGACACAGGCAATCCATTTGACGGTACCTGATTTTGATATAGAAGAAATAGAGAAAAAGCTTTATACAAGAGATGAAATAAAAATTATCAATCAGATTGCCAATGCGTATTCTTGTGCAGGGAATCAAAAAAAAGCAGCTGATATTTTCTATCAACTACTTAAATATATTCGGAAACATAAGAGGGAAACCATTACAACCATAGGTGTGTTTCCTATGATTTTGCATAATTATTCAAGAGTTCTTGACTTGGCTGGAAGGTATGAAGAAGGTGTACAGTATGCTCTTGAAGGAAAAGATGCATGCATTAAATATGGACATTACCAATATCTACCAGGGTGTATAGAAATCTACGGGGAATGTTGCTATTTCCTTGGGAGGATAGAGGAAAGTAGAAAAGCATACCGACAGGCTTATTATATTTGCGAGGCAATTGGTGAACAAAAAAATCTACAAGTTATTGTTGAAGAAGCAAAAAAATATTTGAATATGGAATTTGAGGATTAAGCAGCATCACCGCCTGGAAAGACTGCATCTGCTGGCATGCAGGGATATTCAGAAGAATTATTACTTTGAGTCTCAGCAACAATATAGGATTTGGTATCATGAGCTGTCTTTGTATCAAAACAAGCAGCAGATGTTACCAAGTTCAGGGCAATGTAAGATGTAGTTGCAAGAATAAATAATTTAAAAATTTTCATAATATTTCAACCTTTCTTGTGTGATGAGTGAATTATATAGCAAAAAAAAGCAGGGAGTACATATCGTATGGTGTTTGGAATAAATAACATGGAACGATAAGTAGATATTGGTTCAAGGGCAAAAATAAGACTATTTTTACAATTTTACCCAGACAAGGGGCGAAATTTGTGAATTCTGAATGTAAATACCCAGAAATTTGATGAAATATAGAAGAAATCGGGGCACTAGAGGCGCGCAGTCTGTTTTTTTACCCAACACTGGGGCAAGAAAACAAGAAGCTCCGGGATTTTGCCCGTAGCAGTGGATAAAGACCTGGAAATTGCAAAAAAGATATTTGCAATAGACATAATCCACCTCTTGACAAATATTTTTTTTGTGATATACTTTGAAAATCAAAATAATCTAATTTAAAAATATTTTATCTTAAAACAATTATGCGGAGATGAAGGATGACTGGAAGAATTTTGGGAACCGGCGCTTATGTGCCGGCCAGAACAGTAGAAAATCAGGAACTGGCGAAGGTAGTGGATACCAATGATGCCTGGATTCGGGAACGGACAGGAATTGCCAGACGCCATTTGATAGAAGAGGAAACTACCTCTTATATGGCAGCCCAGGCAGCCAGGGAGGCGCTTTTGCAGGCAGGGATTGCAGGTGAGGATGTAGATTTGATTTTAGTGGCAACCTCCACACCGGACACCATATTTCCCTGTGTGGCATGTGAAGTACAAAAAGAAATAGGGGCAGCCAACAGCCCAGGGTTTGACTTAAATGCAGCCTGCAGTGGTTTCCTTTTTGCTTATCAGACAGCCCAGGCTTATATTCAGGCAGGGCTTTATGAAACTATTTTGGTCATAGGGGCAGACAGCATGTCTCAGGTCATTGACTGGACAGACCGGGGAACCTGTATTTTGTTTGGAGACGGGGCAGGAGCTGTGGTACTGAGAGCAGAAGCGGGAGGGGTTTCCTTCCACGCAGCCCATTCCAATGGAGCCGGAGGAAACGTGCTTACAGGGCGAAGCCGACACAGGAAAGGCTGGGAAGAGCCAAAGCGCATGGAAGAAACCTTTCTTCATATGGACGGACAGCAGGTGTTCAAGTTTGCAGTGCGGAGTGTGCCGGAGATTGTGGAGGAGCTTTTAAAGCAAGCCCAGATGAAGCAGGAAGACATTGATTATTTCTTCTTGCATCAGGCAAATAAGAGAATCATTGAAGCAGCAGCCAAAAGGATTGGGGCAGAGATTTCCAGATTTCCCATGAATCTTCAGGAATACGGAAATACCTCCGCAGCCAGCATTCCCATTCTTCTGGATGAATGGAACAGGAAGGGGTTGTTAAAAAGAGGAGACAAACTCATACTGGCAGGCTTTGGGGCAGGACTTTCCTGGGCTGGAAGTCTGTTGGAATGGTAACGAAGAAGATGAATCAGGAGAATTGAGAGGATAAAGGAATGAAAACAGCAATTACAGAACTTTTAAACATTGAAGCCCCGGTAATACAGGGCGGCATGGCATGGGTGGCAGAAAACTGCCTGGCAGCAGCGGTTTCTGAGGCCGGAGGTCTTGGAATTATTGGAGCAGCCAGCGCGCCGGCTGACTGGGTGAGAGAGCAGATTCGTCTGGTGAAGGAAAAGACAGACAAACCTTTTGGGGTAAACATTATGCTTATGAGCCCGTATGCAGAGGATGTGGCAAGGGTTGTGGCAGAGGAAAAAGTGCCGGTAGTTACCACAGGAGCCGGTTCTCCTGAGAAATATATGAAGATGTGGAAAGAAGCCGGAATCAAGGTGATTCCAGTGGTTGCTTCTGTGGCTCTGGCAAAACGTATGGAGCGCTGCGGTGCAGACGCTCTGGTGGCAGAGGGAACTGAGGCAGGAGGACATATTGGTGAGAACACCACCATGGTGCTGGTGCCACAGATTGCAGATGCAGTGAGCATTCCTGTTATTGCAGCGGGAGGCATCGCAGATGGCAGAGGAATGGCGGCAGCATTTATGCTGGGAGCGCAAGGCGTACAGATTGGAACACGCTTTGTAGCATCACAGGAAGCACAGGTTCATGAAAACTATAAGAATTATATTGTAAAGGCAAAGGACATTGATTCCAGAGTTACAGGACGAAGCACCGGACATCCGGTAAGAGCCCTGAGAAACCAGATGACAAAGACCTATCTGGAAAAAGAGCAGGCTGGTGTTCCTTTTGAGGAACTGGAGCTTCTGACCCTGGGAAGTCTTAGAAAAGCAGTGGTAGAAGGGGATGTGGTAAATGGAAGTGTTATGGCAGGACAGTCCGCAGCCATGATTCACGATATCCTCCCCTGTAAAGAAATTATAGAAAAGCTCATTGCACAGGCAGAAACAGTGATGAAAGGAATGGGAAATCATGAGTAAGATTGCATTTATGTTTCCGGGACAGGGCGCCCAGATTGCCGGAATGGGAAAGGATTTTTACGAACACAGCCAGACCGCCAGGGATATTATAGACGAAGCATCGGAAAACCTGAAGCTGGATATGAAAAAACTTTGTTTTGAAGAAAATGAGAAGCTTCACCAGACGGAATACACTCAGGCAGCTATGGTAACTGTTTGCATGGCAATGGAGCAGGTATTAAGAGAGAGAAACCTGAAACCAGAGGTTACCGCAGGGTTAAGTCTTGGGGAATACTGCGCTATTGCTTCCTCAGGAGGGATGAAAATTCAGGAGGCCATTTGGGCGGTGCGTAAAAGAGGAATTCTTATGGAACATGCAGTTCCGGGAGGCAAAGGCGCCATGGCAGCAGTGCTTGGCATGAAGGCTGAAGAAGTGGATGCAGGAATTGCAGGGATAGAGGGAGTCAGTGTTGCCAATTATAACTGCCCGGGACAGATTGTGATTACCGGTTGGAAGGAGCAGGTGGAGCAGGCGGCAGTAGTTTTAAAAGAAGCAGGAGCCAGACGGGTACTGCCATTAAAGGTCAGCGGACCCTTCCATTCTCCTATGTTAAAGGAAGCGGGAAATTCTCTGAGAGAGGTTTTAGACGAAATCACATTTTCAGAACTGCAGATTCCCTATGTTACCAATGTAACCGGAAACTATGTGACAGATATCAGAGAAACCAAAGACCTGCTGGTACAGCAGATTGCAGCTCCTGTTTACTGGCAGCAGAGTGTAGAGAATATGATTAAAAATGGTGTGGACACTTTTGTGGAAATTGGTCCGGGACGTACCTTGTCCGGATTTTTGAAGAAAATCAGCCGGGAAGTAACCTGTTATCAGGTGGGAACCTGGGAAGAAGCAGAAAAGGTAGGGAATGCATTATGTTAGAGAAGAAAGTGGCAGTGGTCACAGGAGCTTCCAGAGGGATTGGAAGAGCCATTGTAAAAAGACTGGCAGCGGATGATATTTTTGTGATTATCAATTATCGTGGAAATAGAGAACAGGCAGAAAAGGTAAAGAATGAGATTGAAGAACAGCAGGGACAGGCAGAAATCTATGCTTGTGATGTGTCTGATTATGCTGCCTGTGAGAGGTTTTTCCAGGAGATTATTAAGACTTACGGAAGGCTGGATATTTTGGTGAACAATGCAGGAATTACCAGAGACGGTCTGGTGATGAAAATGTCTGAGGAAGATTATGATGCTGTGCTGCAGACCAATTTAAAGGGGCCATTTCATGGAATACGTTTTGCTTCCAGACAGATGTTAAAGCAAAGAGGCGGACGGATTATTAACATTTCTTCGGTATCCGGAGTGATGGGAAATGCAGGGCAGGCAAACTATTGCGCGGCCAAGGCCGGGGTTATTGGACTTACCAAATCTGCGGCCAGAGAACTGGCTTCCAGAGGAATTACGGTGAATGCAGTGGCACCGGGATTTATTACCACAGATATGACAGAGGTACTTTCAGAGGAGGTACAAAAACAGGTGCAGACACAGATTCCTCTGAAAAAGTTTGGAAATCCGGAAGATGTGGCAGAGGCAGTGGCATTTCTGGCATCCGAAAGAGCCGGATATATTACCGGACAGGTGCTTTGTGTAGACGGCGGCATGGCCATGTAGAGAAAGGGAACATACATGAAAAAAAGAGTAGTGGTTACAGGACTGGGAGCTGTGACTCCCATTGGAAATACAGTGGAAGAATTCTGGAAGGGAATCCGCAGAGGCGAAGTGGGAATCGGTCCTATTACCAGGTTTGATACTTCCGATTATAAAGTAAAACTGGCAGCAGAAGTAAAAGGATTTTCCCCAAAGGAGCGCATGGATTTTAAGGCGGCAAAGCGCATGGAAACCTTTTCCCAGTATGCGGTAGCAGCAGCAAAGGAAGCTTTTGAAGATGCAGGATTGAATATGGAAGAAGAAAATCCTTACCGGGCAGGGGTGATTATTGGTTCTGGTATTGGAAGTCTTCAGACAGTAGAGAGTAATTATGAGAAGATTTTAACCAAGGGACCTTCCAGAGTAAATCCCCTTATGGTGCCTTTGATGATTTCTAACATGGCGGCAGGCAATGTTTCTATTCAACTGGGATTTCAGGGAAAATGTACCAACGTGGTGACTGCCTGTGCTTCTGGTACCCACTGCATTGGAGATGCCTTTCGGGCTATTGCTTACGGAGATTTAGATATCTGCGTGGCAGGAGGAACCGAGAGCAGCATTTGTCCTACCGGAGTGGCAGGGTTTACAGCCCTGACAGCCCTTTCCACATCCCAGGACCCTAAGAGAGCCTCCATTCCCTTTGACAAAGACAGAGATGGATTTGTCCTGGGAGAAGGCGCTGGAGTTGTGATGCTGGAAGAACTTGAGCATGCTCAGAAAAGAGGGGCGAAGATATACGCAGAAATCGTTGGCTATGGAGCCACAGCAGATGCTTACCATATTACTTCTCCTGCAGAAAACGGGGAAGGAGCAGGTATGGCTATGAAGCTGGCCATGGAGGAAGCAGGCGTTTCCCCGGAAGAGATTGATTATATTAATGCCCATGGAACCAGCACCCACCACAATGATTTGTATGAGACAAGAGCCATCCGCTATGCTCTGGGAGAGGCAGCAGATCAGGTGGTGGTAAACTCCACAAAATCCATGATTGGACATCTGCTTGGAGCAGCGGGGGGAGTTGAGTGCGTGGTATGTGTGAAGAGTATTCAGGAAGGATTTATCCACCAGACCATGGGAACCAGAGAGACAGATGGGGAGTGCGATTTGAATTACGCTATTGGCGCTCCTGTGGAAAAAGAAGTCAACTATGCGCTTACCAATTCCCTGGGATTTGGGGGACATAATGCGTCACTTTTGTTAAAGAAATATGAAGGGTAGAGTAAGAAAATGAACGTGGAACAAATCGTAGAACTGATTCAGGCGGTATCTGCCTCCTCTGTGGGGGAACTGAATTATGAAGAGGGAGGCGTGAAGCTTTCCCTAAAAAAAGAGAAAAATAAAATCAAGACAGAAACAGAGACAGTGCCTTCAGTTGCAGTGCAGCAGGAACCGGAGGGAAAGAAACCGACCACAGAATCTGAGAAAAAAGGAAACTATATTACCTCTCCGCTGGTAGGTACGTTTTATGCGGCCCCTTCGGAAAACGGGGAGCCTTTTGTACAGGTGGGAGACCAGGTGCAGGAGGGTACGGTACTTGGAATTGTGGAAGCTATGAAGCTTATGAATGAAATTGAAAGTGAAGTTCATGGTGTGATTGAGGAAATTCTGGTGGAAAACGGGGAGCCTGTGGAATATGGACAGCCGCTTTTCCTGGTGAAATAGAGAGGGAGCAGAGTGTGAAATCATTAAATATAAAGGAAATTCAGGAGATTATTCCTCACCGTCATCCTTTTTTACTGCTGGATGCCATTGAGGATTATGAGCCTGGAGAGTATGCAGTGGGTTATAAATGTGTGACTTACCGGGAGGATTTTTTCAAAGGACATTTTCCAGAGAAGCCGGTTATGCCAGGGGTTTTGATTATTGAAGCTCTTGCCCAGGCAGGGGCAGTGGCAATTTTAAGCATTCCTGAAAATCAGGGGAAAATTGCCTTTTTCGGAGGCATTCAGAAATGTCGTTTCAAAGGCATGGTGGTTCCGGGAGATAAGCTGAAATTAGAGACCAGAATTATTAAGAGAAAAGGCCCTCTGGGAGTTGGGGAAGCGGTTGCTTCTGTAGATGGAAAAGTAGTAGCCAGCGCGGAACTTACCTTTATAGTAGGGGATGAGTAGAGGATAAGGGACATGATTGAAAAAATATTAATTGCCAACCGGGGTGAGATTGCAGTGCGGATTATCCGCGCCTGCAGGGAGATGGGAATTGAGACGGTAGCTGTTTATTCTGAGGCAGACAGGGAAGCCCTGCATACCCAGCTTGCAGATGAGGCAGTGTGTATTGGACCGGCGGCTTCTTCTGAGAGTTATCTTAGTATGGAGCGGATTTTAAGCGCAGCGATTGTGACCGGGGCAGATGCTATTCATCCAGGCTTTGGATTTTTGTCAGAGAACAGCAAATTTGCCCAGCTTTGCAAAACCTGCGGTTTAACCTTTATCGGACCTTCCCCGGAGGTGATTGAACGTCTGGGGAATAAATCCATGGCCAAGAAAACCATGGAAGAGGCAGGGGTTCCGGTGATTCCGGGAAACAGTATCAGTGTATATACCGTGGAGGATGGACTGAAACATGCCAGGGAGGCAGGCTATCCGGTTATGATTAAGGCTGCCCTTGGAGGCGGGGGAAAAGGAATGCGTACTGCGTTTTCCCCGGAAGAATTTGAGAACAGTTTTCACATGGCGCAGACAGAGGCAAGAAATGCCTTTGGAGATGATGCCATGTATATCGAGCATTTTGTAGAACGCCCGAGACATATTGAATTTCAGATTTTAGCGGATGATTACGGAAATGTAGTGCATCTGGGAGAACGGGACTGCTCTATTCAGAGAAACCACCAGAAGCTCATAGAAGAATCTCCGTCTCCGGCCTTAAGCGAAGAACTTCGTCGGAAAATGGGAGAAGCCGCTGTAAAAGCAGCTAAAGCCGCAGGCTATACCAATGCGGGAACCATTGAATTTCTCCTGGAGCCAAACGGAGCCTTTTATTTTATGGAGATGAATACCAGAATCCAGGTGGAGCATCCGGTGACTGAGTGGGTGACTGGTCTTGATTTGGTAAAAGAACAGATTCGCATTGCCTCAGGAGAAAAATTGCAGATAACCCAGGAAGATATTGTTTTAAAAGGTCATGCCATAGAGTGCAGAATCAATGCTGAGGATCCAAAACACAACTTCCGTCCATCTCCGGGAATCATTACGGATTTATATCTGCCGGGAGGAAAAGGTGTGCGGGTGGACACTGCCATTTACAGTGGCTATGAGATTCCTCCTTATTATGATTCCATGCTGGCAAAGCTCATTGTACATGGGGAAAACCGCCAGGAGGCAATTCTGAAAATGCGAAGCGCTCTTGGGGAAGTGATTATTGAAGGAATTCAGACCAATGTGGACTATCAGTATGAAATTTTGCATCACCCGGATTTTGTAGAGGGCACCATAGACATTGAATTTATTACTCAAATGGAAAGTCAGTAAGAGGAACAAGACATGAAGCTGCAGAATATGTTTAAGAAAATCAGAAAAACAGGAAATTCCACCAGAGAGAACAGGCCGGAAGTCCCTCAGGGACTTTTGAAAAAATGTAACAAATGTCAGGCCGCTATTTTCACAGAAGATGTAAAAAGAGCAGGATATATCTGTCCAAAATGTCATGGATATTTCCGGGTTCACGCAAGAGAACGTATCCGTATGATTGCGGATGAGAATACCTTTGAAGAGTGGGATGCCAGAATGGAATTTGTAAACCCTCTGCAGTTTAAAGGATACGAAGGAAAGGTAAAGAACCTTCAGGAAAAAACAGGGCTTGACGAGGCGGTTCTTACAGGAAAGGCAAAGATTGGCGGTCATGAAACAGTAATTGCTGTGTGTGATGGAAGATTTCTCATGGCAAGCATGGGCCAGATTGTGGGAGAGAAGATTACCAGAGCTGTGGAGCGGGCTACCAAAGAGAAATTGCCTGTCATTATTTTTGCCTGCTCCGGGGGCGCCAGGATGCAGGAGGGCATGGTTTCCCTCATGCAGATGGCAAAAACAGCGGCAGCGCTGAAACGTCACAGTGAGGCAGGGCTTCTCTATGTGTCTGTTCTTACAGACCCAACTACAGGCGGAGTAACAGCCAGTTTTGCTATGCTTGGGGATATTATTCTGGCAGAGCCCCAGGCGCTCATTGGATTTGCAGGGTCGAGAGTCATTGAGCAGACCATAGGAGAAAAACTGCCAAAAGGATTTCAGAGAGCAGAATTCTTGTTGGAACATGGTTTTCTGGATCGGATTGTGGAGCGCCACGAAATGCGCCAGGTGCTGTGTGAGATTTTGAGACTGCACGAAGTGCAGGAGGATGTATCTGGAGAAGTGCAGCAGAAGTCGGAACTGTCCGGAGAAGTGTTACACAAGTTGGAGTTATCCGGGAACATGCAGCGGAAGTTGGATTTTTCTGAAGAAGTACAGCAGAAATCTCCGAAAACTGCCTGGGAGCGGGTGCAGATTTCCAGACAAAAGGGCCGGCCTGTGGGACAGGATTACATTGAGCAGTTGTTCCCGGATTTTCTGGAATTTCATGGGGATCGCTATTTTGGAGATGACCCGGCAATTATAGGGGGAATTGCTTCTTTTTGCGGCCAGAAGGTAACGGTGCTGGCTCAGGCAAAAGGAAAGAGTACCAGGGAAAATGTAGAGCGCAATTTTGGTATGCCTTCCCCGGAAGGATACCGAAAAGCTTTGCGGCTTATGAAACAGGCAGAAAAGTTTGGCCGTCCTGTTTTGTGCTTTGTGGACACACCGGGAGCGTTTTGCGGTTTAGAAGCAGAGGAGCGTGGGCAGGGGGAAGCCATTGCCCGCTGTTTGTTTGAAATGTCAGATTTGAAGGTGCCAGTGCTTTCTCTGGTAATCGGAGAAGGGGGAAGCGGCGGCGCCCTTGCCATGGCGGTTGCCAATGAGGTGTGGATGATGGAAAATGCCATTTACAGCGTACTTTCTCCGGAAGGTTTTGCCAGTATTTTGTGGAAAGACAGCTCCAAAGCAAAGGAAGCGGCGGAAGTGATGAAGCTTACTGCAGGGGATTTGAAGAAGCTGGGAATCATTGAAAAAGTCATTCAGGAACCAGGAACTTATACTGTAGACACTATGGAGCCGGTGACCAGAAAGCTGTCTTTGGAAATCTGCCATTGGCTTAAGAAGTGGGAAGGCGCTTCGGCGGAAGAAATGACACACCAGCGTTATGAACGTTTCAGAAAGATGTAAGCAAATGTAAGCAGGATATAAAAAACTGCAGAAAGAAGAAAGCATGAAGAACTTGAAAATAGGAAATAAGATCACCTCTGTGCCCCTGATTCAAGGAGGCATGGGGGTGGGTATCAGCCTGGGAAGACTTGCCGGAAGTGTGGCAAAGGCAGGGGGAGTCGGAGTGATTTCCACCGCCCAGATTGGCTACCGGGAACCGGATTTTCACAGGAATACAGAACAGGCCAATCTCAGAGCCATAGAAAAAGAAATGCAGAAAGCCAGAGAAATTTCACCTGACGGCATTATCGGTTATAATGTTATGACAGCTCTTCGGGAACAGGAATCACATGTGAGGGCAGCAGTAAAAGCAGGGGCAGACATTATTTTCTCAGGGGCCGGGATTCCGGCAACGCTGCCGGAGTATGTGGAAGGAAGTCATACAAAAATTGCGCCCATTGTTTCTACTGCGCGCTCTGCCAAGGTGGTGCTGAAATACTGGGACAGGAAGTATCACAGAACTGCGGATTTGATGGTGGTAGAAGGTCCTTTGGCAGGAGGGCATCTGGGATTTTCCAAAGAAGAGCTGGATGGGTGGAAACCAGGGGCTTATGAGGAAGAATTCCGGGGCATCCGGGAAGTTGTGAAAACCTATGAAAAAAAATATCACTGCCAGATTCCCCTTGTGGCGGCAGGAGGTATCTGGGATGCTCATAAGGTAGAAGAAATGGAGAAGCTGGGCGCAGATGCAGTGCAGGTAGCAACCAGATTTATTCCCACAGAAGAATGTGATGCAGATATCCGCTATAAAGAAGCCTTTCTTCAGGCAAAGGAAGAGGATATCAGCATTGTGAAAAGCCCGGTGGGCATGCCGGGAAGAGCCATTTTGAATCCTTTTATGAAGCGGGTTATGAAGGGGGAGCAGATTCCCCACAGCCCATGTCACCGCTGTCTGGAGGGCTGTCATCCTGGAGAGATTCCATACTGCATTACAGACAGCCTCATAGCCGCCGCCAGAGGAGATGTGGAGCATGGACTGCTGTTTTGCGGCGCCTGTGGATGGAAAGCAGAAAAAATAGAGACCGTGGAGGAAGTTGTGGCCTCCTTGTTTCCGAACAATGGAAAATAGAAGATAGAGAAAGAGGACTGTTACACGTTTGGGTGTGGATAGTCCTCTTTTTTTGCTTAATGGTGTTGACAGATGTTATCCTGTGAAGGGATTGGGTAAAAGGCTGTAATTTTTTCCTTTTTTGCCCACAGTGTGTAGTAAAAACTTGAGTATTTCTTTCATAATGCCCGCCATTTTGGCAAATTTGAGACTTTTTTGGGCAATTCAAGTATCAATGAATGATTTTTTGCCCACAGTGTGGGGCAAAAACTTGTAAATTTCCTCAGTCTTGCCCATTTCTACGGAAAATGAAAAGGGAAGAAAAAAGGTATTCAAGTGACTTTCGAGAAATTTTTCTTTCAAAAATCTTTAGAATTTCTTTCGTATAATATCGTTGACAATATGATATTATATGCTATATAGTATTAAATATAAAATAGTATTGCGTAGAAAACAATATTGCATGAATAAGAAATGAGGTGACAGCATGGTTTTTAATACAGGAGCAGCGTTGCTGGATGCCATTGTTCTGGCAGTTGTGTCCAAAGAAAGTGAAGGAACCTATGGGTACAAAATTACCCAGGATGTCCGGCAGGCTTTAGAGGTTTCTGAGTCCACCTTATATCCCGTACTGCGCAGGCTTCAAAAAGATGAATGTCTGGAAACGTATGACAAGGAATATGGCGGACGGAACCGCAGATATTATAAAGTAACAGAAAAGGGTATGGTGCAGCTAAATTTGTACAGGGATGAATGGCGAAACTATTCAACAAAAATCAGTAAATTGTTCGAGGGAGGTAGAATGGAATGAACAAAACAGAGTTTTTAGAGCAACTGGAGCGGCTGCTGTGGGATATTTCCTGCCAGGAGCGGGAAGAAGCTCTGGATTTCTATAGAAGTTATTTTGAAGATGCAGGGGAAGAAAACGAAGCCCAGGTAATTCAGGAACTTGGAAGTCCGGGAAAGGTTGCAGCGATTATTAAGGCAGATCTGGAAGATGGCAGGGAAGGAACCGGGGAAGAACATGGGGAATACACAGAATCCGGCTATCAGGATGAACGTTTCCGGGAAGATCATGTGCCGGAAAAAGCACAGGAGAGAACAGGAAATTCAGAAAATACAGCGGATTCCAGAAGAAGCCAGCAGGGTTCCTATACCAATTACCGCTATACAGGAAGGGAACACAGACACCAGAAAAGCGGAATATCCTGGCCGCTTATCATTGTAATTGGTCTGATAGGAATTGTAGCGCTGCCGGTCTTCCTGGGAATTGGAGGCGGAGCCTTCGGTCTGTTAGCAGGCCTGTTTTTGGGAATTATAGGAATTGTCCTGGGCTTATTTTTCGGAGGCATTGGTTGTCTTGTAGGAGGCGTTGCAGGAATTGTTCATACGCTGCTGTATCAGCTTTCCCAACCTACAACAGCTATGGCAGCGGCAGGTATCAGCCTGATTGCGCTGGCTATTGGAATTGTATGTATTCTGGGTTTTATCTGGCTGGTATTTAAGGCATTTCCTGTAGTATTCCGCTGGTGTGTTGATACAATTCAAAGGATTTTTCACAGAGGAAATGAAGGAGGTGACCGTATATGAAGAAATTTACAAAGATTTGTTTGATTACAGCCCTGGTGCTGGCTGTTGCAGGGGCGGTTTTGACCGGCGCAGGCATGGTGTCTGGTGCCTCTTTTCAGAAATTTGCTGAAAATATGGAGAAAAGCGGAGTTGGTTACACAAATAAAATCTACTGGCTGGAACGTATTGATGAGCGCATGGAACACTTTGAAGACCGTGTGGAACACTACTCAGAGAAATGGGAAGAAAAATGGGATGATGATCACTGGGAGAATGAAGATGCATATACGGAAACAAAGTCTTTTGAAGCCTCCAGGGTGGAGTGCCTTATTGTAGAGGCATACGCGGGAAGCATAGAAATCAAACCAGGAACAGGAGACGAAATTAAAATTTCTAACCTTACGGATATGGACGCTGTAGAATTTGAAGAAGATGACAGGGAATTGTATGTTTCCAGGGAAAATGAAGAAGATAACCAGGAGGCTTTAGTCATTGAAATACCTGAGGAAAAAGTCTTTCAGGAGCTGTATTTGACCTCCAGTGCTTCCAATGTGGTTGTGCGTGGAAAAATCCAGGCAAAAGAAACTACTTTGTGTGCAGAAGCGGGAAAGCTGAAAGTGGAGCTTTTAGACAGCAGGGAAACAGATATGGAATGTGATGCCGGAAAGCTAATTGTGAAGCATACGCAGAAACTGGCAGACTATACTGTGGACATGGAAACAGACGCCTGCAAGGTAAACCTGGATCGGGAAACCTACAGCGGATGGCAGAAAGGCAGCTTTGGCGCTAAAAATGCTGACAAACATATTGATATAGAAGGAAATGCCGGAAGTATTGTTATTTCCTTCGAATAATAGAAGAAAAAGATAGAAGGGAGACTTAGATATGTCTGATAAACGTTTATACCGTTCCTCTGTAAATTATATGCTCACAGGAGTATGTGGGGGAATTGCAGAATATTTTAACATTGATCCTACTTTGGTGAGACTGGCATGGGTGATTTTCACCTGCGCAAGCTTCGGGGCAGGCTTCGGGGCAGGCGTGGTAGCTTATATTGTAGCATCCATTGTGATTCCAAAGTAGTTTTTCCAAAATTGTATAAAGTATAAGAAAAAGGCCATACTCCCAATAGGAAAGGAGTGTGGCTTTTAAATGTCAAAAAAGAAAGAGCAGCCAATTGATCTTCAGAAAGTGCCGGAAGAAGAAAAACTAAAATATGAAATCGCAGAAGAACTGGGGCTTTTGGATAAAGTCCTGGAAACCGGCTGGAAAAGTCTGTCCGCCAAGGAAACAGGTCGCATTGGCGGACTTATGACAAAGCGCAGACGGGAAGAAAAAAAGAACTAAGGTAAAAAGGAAACTTCCAGTTGTACCGGCTGATGGTCTGTATACTGGAAGTCCTCATTTAAGACCTTTATTTCAGTTACTTCCAGATTATCCGACACAATAAAACCGTCAATCACGTACACCTGAGAGGTGTCATAGGAGCCTGTATAAGGCTGGTTCAGCAGCCGGCAGGTGGGATAGGAATCATCCACTGCAAAGGAAAAATGTTCTGGCAGCGTATTCTTCTTCCAGCTTTTCTGCCAGCATTTTACTCTGGGCAATCTTGCCCTCTCCGCTGTCATAGGCTTCCAGATGAAAATTCAATAGTACCAGTTCCGTATCCGTTCCCTCAAGAGGAACTCTGGTTTCCAGCATACACCGCTTGAGATTGCAGGTTTTCACCGGCCAGGAGAAGGATTCCGGCAGGGAAATTCTGGAAGAACTGCTGGTCTGTAAGCCGGTAAGTGTGAGAATCCCGCTGTCTACTTTTCCAATGGGAGGCAGTGGATAAGGCACAAAATCACAGAGAAAATTTCTGCCAAAGGCGCTGTCCATGCCAAGGGTTTCTTCATAGAAATCCTGTTGATTGATGTGAAAGGAACGTTTGGAATCCAGATCCACTTCCTGAAGAAAATAAACATCAGCATCAGAAGCAGAGAGAAACTTTCCAATACCATGCAGATTTTTCTCTACCTGCTTCTGGTTATCCGGCTGTACCCGGCTTCCTCCGTCTATGAAGAAATCCTCCGAAGCATCCAGGCCTCCGTAACCGGTGTTGCAGGTAAGAATTCTAAGAGAATCTTCCACAGAAAGCGCTTTTTCTCCGGATGGGGTGTCTGTGGTTTCTATTGGTTTTGGGCGATATTCCCGCAGGGTAAAGAACAGAAGTACGCCAAGAATCAGACCCATGAGAACCAGCAGAAATATCCCGATACCTTTTAAATATTTCTTTGTTTTTGCCATATGGTTACCTCACTTTTTCATGAAATTTAACTTTATTTTAACATGAGAAAATCCCAGGGAACAAGGAGAAATCCAGGAGATTTAGAAAGAATTTAGAATTTGCAGACTTGACAAAGCAGGTGATTGTGCTTATGATAAGGGACATAGAAAAAATGGTGATGAGAAAGAGGAGTACATCCCGGAAACTTGCAGAGAGAACAATTCACTGGCTGGAAGATTGTTTAAGGGAAAAGGATGGAAGGTAGCTTTTGAACCGGAGAACTGAAGGAGAGTGTGGCAGAAGCCATGATTCTGGCTGGGTAGGTTTTCCCGGGGGTTCCCGTTACAGAACTTTTGAGTGATAAATAAAGGTGGTACCGCGATAACAGTCGCCCTTTGTAACTATAGGAATGGTTATGAGGGGTATTTTTTTATCCCTCAGAAGAGACAGGAGGATATGATGAGCAAAGAACTTGCAAAAACCTACGATCCAAAAGGGTTGGAGGATCGGATTTATCAGAAGTGGCTGGATAACAAATATTTCCATGCAGAAGTAAACAGAGACAAGAAACCATTTACCATTGTAATGCCCCCGCCAAATGTAACCGGGCAGCTTCATATGGGACATGCCCTGGACGAGACCATGCAGGACATTCTTATCCGCTTTAAGAGAATGCAGGGTTATGAGGCCCTGTGGCAGCCGGGAACAGATCATGCAGCCATTGCCACAGAGGTTAAGGTTATTGAGAAACTGAAAGAACAGGGCATTGATAAAAACGAAATCGGAAGAGAAGAATTCCTGAAACATGCCTGGGAATGGAAGGAAGAGTACGGCGGAAAAATCATCAATCAGTTGAAAAAGCTGGGCGCATCCGCTGACTGGGACAGAGAACGTTTCACAATGGACGAAGGCTGTTCCAAGGCAGTACAGGAAGTTTTCATTAAATTATATGAAAAAGGTTATATTTACAAAGGTTCCAGAATCATCAACTGGTGTCCGGTTTGCCAGACTTCCATTTCTGATGCAGAAGTAGAACATGAGGACCAGGACGGATTTTTCTGGCACATTAATTATCCGGTTGTGGGAGAAGAAGGACAGTTTGTAGAAATTGCTACCACACGTCCGGAAACCCTTCTTGGAGATACTGCTGTGGCTGTGAATCCAGAGGATGAGCGTTACAAACATCTCATTGGAAAGATGCTAAAACTGCCTCTTACAGACAGAGAAATTCCGGTGGTTGCAGATGAATATGTAGATAAAGAATTTGGAACAGGCTGCGTGAAGATTACACCTGCCCATGACCCCAATGACTTTGAAGTAGGAAAACGCCATAACCTGCCGGAAATCAATATCATGAATGATGATGCTACCATGAATGAACTCTGTGGCAAGTATACGGGCATGGATCGCTATGAAGCCAGAAAAGCTATGGTAGAAGATTTAAAAGAACTGGGACTTCTGGTAAAAGTGGTTCCTCATTCTCATAATGTAGGAACTCATGACCGCTGCGGCACAACCGTAGAGCCTATGATTAAACCACAGTGGTTTGTAAGAATGAAGGAAATGGGAGAAGCTGCCATTCAGACCTTGCAGGAAGGAAACCTGAAATTCGTTCCGGACCGTTTTGATAAGATTTACATGCACTGGCTGGAAAATATCCGCGACTGGTGTATTTCCCGTCAGCTTTGGTGGGGACACAGAATTCCGGCTTATTACTGTGATGAGTGCGGAGAAACCGTAGTGGCAAGAGAAATGCCTGGTAAATGTCCAAAATGTGGCTGTACTCACCTGACACAGGATGAAGATACCCTGGACACCTGGTTCTCCTCCGCATTGTGGCCGTTCTCTACCTTAGGATGGCCGGATAAAACCGAAGAAATGGAATATTTCTATCCGACAGACGTTCTGGTAACCGGATATGACATTATTTTCTTCTGGGTTATCCGTATGGTATTCTCAGGTCTGGAGCAGACCGGAAAAACACCATTCCATCACGTACTGATTCATGGTCTGGTGAGAGATTCCCAGGGACGGAAAATGAGTAAATCCCTTGGAAATGGTATCGACCCGCTGGAAATCATTGACCAGTATGGAGCAGATGCTCTGCGTCTTACCCTGATGACCGGAAATGCTCCCGGAAATGATATGCGTTTCTACATGGAACGTGTGGAAGCCAGCAGAAACTTTGCAAATAAGGTATGGAATGCTTCCAGATTTATTATGATGAACCTGGAAAAAGCAGAGGTTCCGGCTGAGATTGATTTGGAAACCCTTACCAGCGCTGATAAGTGGATTCTGTCCAAGGTAAACACTCTGGCAAAAGATGTAACAGAGAACCTGGATAAATATGAGCTTGGTATTGCAGTTCAGAAGGTTTATGATTTCATCTGGGAAGAGTTCTGTGACTGGTATATTGAAATGGTAAAACCAAGACTTTACAATGACGAGGATACCACAAAAGCAGCAGCACTTTGGACATTGAAGACCGTTCTTGCAAATGCGCTGAAAATGCTTCATCCATACATGCCATTTATTACAGAAGAAATCTTCTGTACTCTGTGTACGGAAGAAGAATCCATTATGATTTCTTCCTGGCCGGAATTTAAGACAGAGTGGGATTTCAAGGCTGACGAAGAAGCAGTGGAAATCATTAAGGAAGCAGTCAGAAGCATCCGTAATGTCCGCACAGGAATGAACGTACCTCCAAGCAAGAAAGCTAAGGTATTTGTAGTTTCTGAAGACGAGGCAGTTAGAAATGTATTTGAAAATGGTAAAGTATTCTTTGCCTCACTGGGATATGCCAGTGAAGTTCTGGTACAGGCGGACAAAGAGGGGATTGACGAGGACGCTGTATCAGCGGTAACCGGAAAGGCTGTTATCTACATGCCTTTTGCAGAACTGGTTGATATTGAAAAAGAGATTGAGAGATTGAAAAAGGAAGAGGAGAAACTCACAAAAGAGCTGGCCCGCGTAAACGGTATGTTAAGCAACGAACGTTTCATCAGCAAGGCGCCTGAGGCTAAAATTGCCGAGGAAAGAGAAAAACTGGAGAAATACACCAACATGATGGAACAGGTGAAACAGCGTCTGGCACAGCTTCTGTAAACCCTTAGGAGATAAACATTTATGAAAGAAATTAGAAAGGTATTCTGCCTGAAATATCTGAACATGTTTTCCGTGCCTCTTCAATTCCTGGCAGTGTGCGTAGGATATTATTTCATTGAGGCCATATCCAGACATTCTCTTTTTAGTGCCATGGATTTTATGACAGAACGCCCTCTGGTGTTTTTGTATAATGCATTTTTGATTTTTACAACAACGTTGATTGTTTACTTATTTAGAAGAAGAGTATTCTGGAGAACCATTCTCTTTATTTTCTGGATGGGACTTGGAATTATTAACGGGATTTTGCTTTCTACCAGAGTTACGCCTTTTACGGGACCTGACCTGCATCTGATTACCGATGCTTTTGAGATTGCAGACCGTTATCTGTCACCCTTCTTTTTTGTGGTCGTTGTGATTTTATTCGTTCTGGCGATTCTGGGGCTGATTTGGCTCTTTATAAAAGGGCCAAAGTATCAGGGGAAAATGAGCTACAAGTGGAATGTTCCACTGATTTTGGCAGGGGTGCTGGCATTTGCCGGCACTACCAAGCTGGCTCTTGATAAAAGGGTGCTTTCCAATTACTTTGGAAATATTGCCTTTGCCTATGAAGACTATGGATATCCTTACTGCCTGGCAACCACAGTGTTTAATACCGGAATCGGCATGCCAAGAGGATATAATGAAAAAACCATTGATGAAATCGAAAAAAGTACAGAGACACTTCCGGAAACAGGAGAGAAACGTCCGAACATTTTGTTTTTACAGTTGGAATCCTTCTTTGATCCTACTTTAGTAGAGTTTCTGGATGTTTCAGAAGATCCCATTCCTACCTTCCGGAAATTTATGGAAGAATATTCTTCCGGATACTTTAAGGTTCCTTCTGTTGGAGCCGGTACTGCAAATACAGAATTTGAGACCATTACTGGTATGAGCATGCGCTATTTCGGACCGGGAGAATATCCATATAAGGGAATTTTAAAAGAAACTACCTGCGAGAGCGCTGCTTATGTATTAAAAGACCTGGGCTACCGCACCCATGCCATTCACAATAATGAAGCCAATTTCTATGGAAGAAAAAATGTATTTGCCAACCTGGGCTTTGATACCTTTACTTCAGAGGAATATATGGCTGAGCAGGATGATACCAATCCCAATGACTGGATGCGGGACAGAAATCTTACCAAGTATATTATGCAGGCGCTTGAGGAAACCGATGATCCGGATTATATTTATACCATTTCTGTTCAGGGACATGGAGATTATCCGGAAGAGCCTATGATTGATAATCCAAAGATTAAGGTTTCAGGAGGCAGTTCCCAGGCAGAGAACTATAAATGGGAATATTATTGTAATCAGATATACGAAATGGATCAGTTTGTAAAAGAACTGACAGATACCCTTTCTAAATGGGATGAAGATGTGGTTCTGGTTATGTACGGAGATCATCTTCCTACCATGGGGCTGAACGTAACAGATGTGGAGAATAAATATTTGTTCCAGACGGAATATGTAATCTGGGATAATATGGGGCTGGAGAAAAAGGATAAAAACCTGGCAGCTTATCAGATGGCAGCAGAGGTAATGGATCAGGTAGGAATTCATGAGGGAAATGTATTCCGTTTTCATCAGGCAAGAAGAAACACCAAGAACTATCAGGTAGACCTGGAAAGTCTCCAGTATGATATTCTCTACGGGGATAAATATGTTTATGATGGCACGAACCCCTTTGAGCGTGTGAAAACCAATTTGGGTGTGAAGAATGCAGAGCTTCACAGCATTGAGAAAATTGCAGAGGGCCGCTATTATATTAATGGAGCGAACTTCACTCAGTCAGCCTTTTTGGAAATCAATGGAGAACTTTATGAAGCGAATTTCATTGATGAAGAAACGCTTCTGGTGCTGGATGCCCAGATTGCAGATGAAGATAAGGTCGATGTGGCAATCAGGAGCAACAGTTCTACTCACCGGGTGCTTACAAGAACAGAGAAGTATTATTACCAGGAGCCGGAAACCGGAGTGGGAATGGCACAGCTTACCCCTATTTTACCGGAGGAGCCGGAAACAGAGGTAACAGAAGAAAGCCAGACGGAAAATGAAGAGTAGAACAATAAGAGATAAATAGTTTTTTATAAACGACATAATTTGCTTGCATATGGTCACTGTATCATTATAATGATAAGTGACCATATATGTTTTATGCCATAGAAAATTTGTATGGTCAGAACAGGAGGGACATGCGTGTTTACATACGAAGAAGCGGTTGCTTATATTGAAGAGATACCGAAATTTACCACAAAAAATAAATTAGCGCACACCAGGAAATGTCTGGACAGACTGGGCAGCCCTGATGAGAATAGAAAGATTATCCATGTAGCAGGAACTAATGGGAAGGGAAGCGTCTGTGCTTTTCTCTCCTCCATGCTGGAAGAAGGGGGATACCGCTGCGGCCTGTTTACCTCTCCTCATCTGGTGAAGATTAATGAGCGTTTTCAGATTAATGAGGTTATGGTATCTGACCAGGGATTTTTGGAAGCCTTTTTAAAGGTAAAAAATCTGGCAGATGAACTGGTGGCAGAGGGTGATTATCATCCTACTTATTTTGAATTTTTATTTCTTATGGGAATGTTGATTTTTGATCAGGAAAATGTGGATTATCTGATTCTGGAAACAGGGCTTGGTGGAAAACTGGATGCCACTAACTCCATTCTTCATCCTCTTGCCTGTGTGATTACCTCCATAAGCTTGGACCATGTGGAGTATCTGGGAGATACAGTGGAGAAGATTGCAGGGGAAAAAGCAGGCATTATCAAAAAAGGAGTTCCGGTTATCTTTGACGGAAACTCAGAGGAAGCGGCCAGGGTTCTGAGAAACCGGGCAGAGGAGCTTCGGTGTCCCTGGTATGAAATGAAAGGAGAAAACCAGAAAATTCTGGACTATACGCCTGCAGGTATCCGGTTTTCTTCTAAATCAGAGGTTTACGGTGATACAGAACTTTTTGTTCCATTTATTGCCAGATACCAGATGATGAATGCAGCCCTTGCCTTGGAAACCATGGGGGCTCTGCAAGAGAGTCACGGACTGAAAAAAGAAGCGCTGATGCAGGGAATTGCTCATACCAGATGGCAGGGCAGAATGGAGACCGTTCTTCCGGGGGTTATTGTAGATGGAGCTCATAATGAAGATGGTATTGCCAGATTTGTAGAGACTGTGCAGTATTTCCAGAAGGAATATCCCATTACTCTTTTATTTACCACTGTGTCGGATAAGGACTTTACAGATATGATTCAAAAAATCTGTAAAGGACTGAATTTTGCTCATGTGGTAACAACCGAAATCTGGGGTAGCAGGAAACAGTCGGCTAAAGAACTGGCAGAACTGTTTCGCGCCAACGGATGCACGGATGTGCAGGCAGAACCTGAGGTGGAGCAGGCTTTTGAAAAGGCTTATGCTTTAAAGGGAGACGGACTGATGTTTGCAGTAGGCTCACTTTATCTGGTAGGAGAAATCAAGGACTACATAAGGAGGCGCAAACATGATTAATTACGAAGAGGAACTGAAGAAATTCCAGCCTTGTCTGGATGTGGATGACGCAGAAGGTGCGATCTATAAACAGGATCTTACAGATGTGATTGATATTCTGAAGGAAATGTTAAAGGAGCAGAAGACCACCCAGGAGAAATAGGGAGTAGACTATGAAATGTATGGTATGTCAGGCTGTGCTCACTGCCTCAGATTATTGTCCGAAATGTGGCAGCTATATTAAAGCACAGAAAAAAGCAGGGGCACTGTCCAATCTATATTATAATCAGGGGCTTGAAAAGGCTCAGATAAGAGATTTATCAGGAGCGGTTACCTGTTTGAAACGCAGTTTGAAAATGAACAAACTGAATATCCAGGCAAGGAATCTTCTGGGGCTTGTGTATTATGAAACAGGAGAAGTGGTGGCTGCCCTAAGCGAATGGGTCATTAGCAAAAATATGATGCCTGAGGGCAATCAGGCCACAGTTTATATTGAAAAACTCCAGAAAAACCAGAATAAGCTGGACGCCATTAACACCAGCATTAAGAAATACAACCAATGTCTGGAATATTGCAGAAGCGGAAATGAAGATATGGCCAAAATGCAGCTAAAAAAAGTGCTGACTGTTAATCCAAAGTTCATTAAGGGCTATCATTTGCTTGCGCTGCTTTATCTGAAAAATGAGGAATACGAAAAAGCCAGGAAGTCATTGAAAGCAGCGGCAAAAATTGATAAAACCAATACCACTACTCTGCGCTTTTTAAAAGAAATTGAGGAGCAGACCGGGCGCGCCACAAATCTGGAATCCAGATTCCGTATCAAGGAAAAAGAAGAGATCCAAAGAGATGGAAGCATGGTGTACAAATCCGGAAATGACACCATTATCCAACCACCGGAATACAGGGAAAAAAGTGTTACAAACACCCTGGTTAATCTGGTCTTGGGACTTTTAGTGGGAGCGGCAGCCCTCTGGTTTCTCATTGTGCCTGCCAAAACACAGAAAATCAATCAGGAGGCAAACCGGAAAATTGCAGAGTACAGTGGTAAAATGGCTACCATGTCTGCAGAACTTTCCAAAATGGAAGAAGAAAAAAATGCTTCTACAGAATCTGTGAATACAGCCAAGACCCAGATTGAAGAGGCTGGGATTAAGGCAGAAAGCTATGAAAAGCTTATTAGCGCCCAGCAGGCATTTCAACAGGGCAAGTATGATAATGCAGCCAATGCTATTGTGGGTGTTGACCCGGATCAGCTTTCTGTGGAAGCTAAGGGTGTTTATGATACCATTATGCAGTCCGTAGGAACCCAGGTAAAGAAGAAATATAAGGATCAGGGATTAAATGCTTACGGTACAGGAAACTATGAGGAAGCCATTACTTATCTGGAAAAGGCGCTGGATATTGGACCCCAGGATTCAGAGACCCTTATTTTCTTAGCTCAGGCTTATGAGAAAAAGGGAGATACTGGTATTGCCAATAAGTGGTACAAGAAAGTGATTGATGATTTTCCAGGTACCCAGTATGCAACGCTTGCCAAGAACTATATGCAGGCAAATGGCGGTGTAATCGCAGAGGATGAGCCAGAAGAGGGCACAGAGGAAGGCGAAAACGGTGAGAACCCGGAAGGCGCAGAGGGAAGTCCGGTGCAGCAGGGAGAAACAGTAGAAGAATAAAAATGAAATAAGAACCAGGGAAAAACCTTGAGGAAAAGGAGCTATCATAGCTGACGCATATCAGGAACACTGATACCGTTCACGCTCAGTCTGCGCTTCCTTTGAGCCTGTAGTCTCAAAGGCGCATGACGGATTCGCGTAAACGGTGTCAATGTCCCGGATATGCTGTTGGCATGATAGCTCTTTGTGTATAGGTGTGCAGATGGAGAGTGTGTTTGAATAAATCGAAAAAGTGGAGGCGGATTATGGAAGAGTGTATGACAAAGAGGGGAGCCAGGCTGATTGTGTATGTGCCTAAGGAGCTGGATCATCATTTTGCAGGGGAGATGACAGAGATGGTGGATAAGGAGCTTAAGAAGGGCTGCATTAAACAGCTTGTCTTTGATTTTTCTAAGACAACGTTTATGGACAGTTCTGGCATTGGGATGCTAATGGGGAGAAAGCGGCTGTTAAGCTACAGCGGAGGAACCGTAAGTGCTATTCATGTTAATGACCGGATTTTGCGGATTATGCAGCTTTCGGGCATCTGGAAACACATGGAAATCAGCCAGGAACCGGTTTGGAACAGAAAAATGCCGTAAGGGAGGGAAAAAAATGGAACATACAAATCATATGGTGCTGGAAGTAGAGAGCCGCTCTTGTAATGAGGGACTGGCAAGAATTGCTGTGGCAGCTTTCTGCACGCAGCTAAACCCCACATTGGAGGAAGTGGCAGATGTGAAAACTGCAGTGTCAGAAGCCATTACAAACTGTATTGTACATGCTTATGAAAAAGAAACAGACATCATCCGTATTCAGTGCTGGCGCAGAAAAAAGGAACTGATTGTAGCTGTGGAGGATAAGGGAAAAGGTATGGAAGATGTAAAAAAAGCCATGGAACCTTTATTTACCACCATGCCACAGCAGGATCGGTGTGGTATGGGCTTTGCTTTTATGGAGGCTTTTATGGATGAGGTTCAGGTGGAGTCTGCTTTGGGAAAGGGAACCACTGTGACTATGAAGAAAATCATAGGAAGACAGAATGCTGTATCAGAATAAGGAGGCTGTATGGATGATATCCTTGCCCTTCTGGGCCGTGTACACCAGGGAGATAAGGAGGCAAGAGATATACTGGTAGAGAAGAATATGGGACTGGTTCACAGTATTGCCAGAAGATTCCAGAACCGGGGTGTGGAGATGGAAGATCTGGTACAGATTGGGAGCATTGGGCTTTTAAAAGCCATTGATAAATTTGACCTGACCTATGAAGTGCGGTTCTCCACCTACGCTGTGCCCATGATTACAGGAGAAATTAAGCGGTTTTTAAGAGATGACGGAATGGTAAAGGTAAGTCGTTCTTTAAAGGAGGAGGCTGCCAGAATCTATGCTGTCCGGGAGGTATTTATGGGAGAGCAGGGACGGGAACCCACTTTAGAAGAACTGGCAGAGGAGCTTCAGCTTACCAGAGAAGAAGTGATACTTGCCATGGAATCAGCAGCGCAGATTGAGTCTCTGCAAAAGACTATTTATCAAAGTGACGGAAGTGACATTGCCCTGGAAGATAAGCTGCCTTTTGAAAAGAATCAGCAGGAAGAAGTGCTGGACAGGATGTTGCTGGAGCAGATGCTTGGAAGTCTGAACACAGAGGAACGGGAACTCATCTATCTGCGCTTTTTTAAGGAACGGACCCAGAGCAATATTGCAAAGAAAATGGGAATGTCCCAGGTTCAGGTATCTAGAATGGAAAAAAAGATTTTAAGGAGAATGCGGGAGGCATATTTTACGGAAAGTTAGGAATACTACTCCTACCGGCAATAAGCCGCAAGGAGGCTTTGGGATGAGTGAAATATTATATATACAGACAGAAAAAAACGTGGAGGTACACAACCCGGAGGTTTATCTGGGAGATATTGCAAAACTGGTATGCAGTGACCAAAAGGTTTTGAACCGAAACCGCATGCGGAAGGTCTTTACCATACCTGAGGGGACGCCCGGACGGTATGTGGTTTCGGCGGCAGATTTGATTAAAGCTGTTGCAGGAGAAGAACAGTCTGTAGATGTTACCCATATTGGTGAACCGGAGTTTGTAGTTACTTATGAAACACAGAAACAGAGCCACCAGTGGTACAGTTGGATGAAAACGGTTTTTGTTTGTGTACTGACCTTTTTAGGCGGAGCCTTTTCCATTATGACCTTTAATACAGATGTGAATACATCCGGGCTGTTTTTCCAGCTTTATAAACAGTTTACCGGAGAGATTTCTACAGGGCACACGATCCTGGAATTTACGTATTCTCTGGGCGTGGGGCTTGGTGTTATTTTCTTTTTTAACCATTTCGGACACAAAAAACTTACCACAGATCCAACACCAATGGAAGTGCAGATGCGTGTGTATGAGGATGATGTAAACAGAACCCTGATTGCAGTAAAAAACAGAGGCAGGAAGGGAAAGACCGGGAAAGGAGCCGGAAAGTGATGTGGCAGGGACAGATATTTATGGGGCTTATGGGACTGTGCGGAGGCGCAGTGGTTGCCACCGCCCTGGCTGCTTTTATTATTGAACTTGGCATTATCCCAAGATATGCGGGGATTACGCACACAGCGAAGCACATTCTCTTATATGAAGACTGTCTCATGCTTGGGGCAGTGGTGGGAAATCTGGTGTCTGTTTATGGATTTTCCATTCCCCTTGGCAGACTGGGACTTGGGATTGTGGGAATTGGGTTTGGGATGTTTCTGGGTAGCTGGATTATTGCCCTTGGAGAAGTAGTGAATGTTTTTGCAGTTATGGCAAGGCGCATTGGATTAAAAAAAGGAACAGGGCTTGTGATTCTGGCTATTGCCATTGGAAAAACCCTTGGATGTCTTTTGCAGTTTTTCTGCCAGGTATAAAAATCCGGAAATGTCTTATACTAATTCCATGAGAACAGAAAAGGATGGTGAAAGCAATGGATCAGGCTCAACAGGAAGAACAGAAGAGAAAGGCAAAGGAGTACGAAAACTATGTAAAAGAAAAAACACCCACCCACAGTCTTGCCAAAAATATGCTTGGGGCTTTTTTAAGCGGTGGACTTATCTGCACTCTTGGCCAGGTCATTATGAATATTTGTAAGAGTATGGGAATGAACAGAGAAGTAAGCGGGAGCTGGACATCACTGATTCTGATATTGCTAAGTGTGCTTCTGACAGGACTGAATCTTTATTCAAAACTGGCGAAATGGGGAGGCGCCGGCACGCTGGTACCTATTACCGGTTTTGCCAATTCCGTAGCTGCTCCGGCCATAGAATATCAGAAGGAAGGACAGGTCTTTGGAATCGGATGTAAGATTTTTACCATTGCAGGTCCGGTGATTCTTTATGGGATTCTCACCTCAGCAGCACTGGGATTGATTTATTACATTTTGCATATATGGGGGATTGTGTGATGGAACAGATGGCAGGAAAACAAAGTATACAGTTTGCACGCGCGCCTCATATTCTCAGCGGGGCTTCCATGGTAGGAAAAAAAGAAGGGGAAGGTCCTCTGGGGGCTTATTTTGATAAAATTGGTGAGGAAGATGGATTTTTTGGCATGAATTCATGGGAAGAGGCAGAAAGTACGCTGCAAAAGGAAGCAGTGTCTATGGCATTGGCCAAGGCAGGGATTGAAAAATGGCAGCTTCGTACCATTTACACCGGAGATTTGCTGGCACAGAGCATTGCCTCTTCTTTTGGAATCATGGGATTTCACACACCTATTTACGGACTTTACGGAGCATGCTCCACCATGGGAGAAGCGTTATCCCTGGCATCCATGGCAGTGGCAGGAGGGTACGGAGATTATGTGGCAGCCGTAACCTCCAGTCATTTTGCCAGTGCGGAGAAGGAATTTCGGTTTCCTCTGGGATATGGAAACCAGCGTCCTTTGTCTGCTACCTGGACGGTTACCGGTGGAGGCGCCTGTATTCTTGGAGAAAAAGGCGGAAAGGCCAGAATTACCGGCATTACCACAGGGAAGATTGTGGATTATGGGCTGAAGGATTCTCTGAATATGGGGGCGTGCATGGCGCCGGCAGCCTGCGACACCATTTATCAGAATCTCATGGATTTTAACCGGATGCCGGAAGACTATGACAAGATTATTACCGGAGATTTGGGTTATGTGGGACAGGAAATTCTCCTGGATTTGCTAAAGGAGAGAGGTTTTGATATTAGCAAACAGCATATGGACTGTGGCATTGAAATTTATGACCAAAAGACGCAGGATACCCATGCGGGAGGAAGCGGCTGCGGCTGCTCAGCAGTGACTTTTGCAGCGTATATTCTGCCAAAGCTGGAAAAGGGAGAATGGAAACGGATTTTGTTTGTGCCGACAGGCGCCCTGCTGTCAAAGGTAAGCTATAATGAGGGAAAAAGCGTTCCGGGTATTGCCCAGGGGGTAGTGGTGGAACATTGTTAAGGAGAAAGCTATGGAATATATCAATGCATTCTGGGTGGGAGGACTGATTTGCGCACTGGTGCAGATTTTATTAGAGAAAACCAAGATGCTTCCGGGAAGGGTTATGGTGCTTCTGGTATGTACCGGGGCAGTGCTTGGAAGTGTGGGCCTGTATGATAAGCTGATTTCCTATGCAGGGGCAGGAGCAAGCGTCCCCCTTCTGGGATTTGGCAATACCTTATTTAAGGGAGTGAAAAAAGCGGTTTTAGAAGACGGGATTCTGGGGATTTTTATGGGTGGCTTTACTGCCAGCGCTGTGGGGATTTCAGCAGCTCTGATATTCAGTTATGTGGCAAGTCTGGTGTTTAGGCCGAAGATGAAAGAGTAATTGTGACTTTAGAGTATTTTAAGAAAAGCCATCTATACTTTTACCGCAATCAATAGTATAATAAAAGCAGTCATGTCAGGCAGTACTCCTTTGAGGCTGCCTGAAAAATGAAGTAACAGGAGGAAGCGGAAATGCTTCATGCATTCTCACGTTCAGAAGAACTATTAGGAAAAGACGGACTTCGCACCCTGGCAAATGCCAGAGTAGCAGTGTTTGGAATCGGGGGTGTGGGGTCTTATGTAACAGAGGCGCTGGCAAGAGCCGGTGTGGGAACTTTGATTTTAGTAGACCACGATGAAGTAAGCCTGACAAATCTGAACCGCCAGTTAGTGGCTCTGCGCTCTACCATGGGCAGAAAAAAAGTACAGGTGGCCAAAGAACGGATTATGGATATTAATCAGGAGGCTGTGGTTCATACATATGATACCTTTTTCAGCAAAGAGACAGCAGGACTTTTTGACTTTACAGCATTTGACTATGTGGTGGATGCAGTGGATACCGTATCTGCAAAGCTGCTTTTGATTGAAATGGCAAAACAGGCGGGGGTTCCGGTGATTTCCTGCATGGGTACAGGGAATAAGCTGAATCCCTCCTGTTTTCAGATTGCAGATATTTCAAAAACCAGTGTGTGTCCTTTGGCTAAGGTTATGCGTACAGAACTGAAAAAGAGAAAAATAAAGAAAGTAAAGGTTTTATTTTCTACAGAAACCGCCATTAAGAAGAAACGGACAGAAAAGGCACCACAGGAGGAAACTGAGGTACGAAGCGGTACTGGAAGACCGGTTCCGGCAAGCGTTTCCTTTGTTCCGGGAGTAGCGGGGCTTATGATTGCAGGCGAGGTCATCAAAGATCTGGTATTTAACAAAAAATAAAGGGGATTGTAAATGGATAATCATAGAATCGAAAATAAATTTTGTAACTGTCTGGGAAGTGATAATGTAAAGCAGCAGGAACCCATGAGCAGGCATACAACCTTCCGCATTGGCGGACCGGCAGATTTTTATCTTTGTCCTCACAGTACAAATGAGGTGCAGGAGATTGTAGAAATCTGTAAGGAAGAGAAACTGCCATATTTTGTTCTGGGGAACGGAAGTAATCTTCTGGTCAGTGACAAGGGATACCGGGGCGTGGTGATACAGCTTTGGAAGAACTTCAGTGACATTACAGTAAAAGACTGCTGTATTCAGGCAAAGGCAGGAGCTTTGCTGTCAAAGGTTGCGGCAGAGGCTTTAGAGGCAGGACTTACTGGAATGGAATTTGCTTCCGGGATTCCGGGAACCATAGGGGGAGCTGCTTTTATGAATGCAGGAGCCTATGGGGGCGAGATGAAAGATATTATTAAGAGTGTGAAAGTTCTGGATACACAGGGTGAGGTCCGGGTACTGCCAAAGGAAGAATTAAAGATGGGTTACCGGACCAGTATTGTAAAGGAAAAAGGCTATACTGTGCTTTCTGTGGAACTGGAACTTACCAGGGAAAATCAGGAAGAAATCCGCAATACCATGGAAGATTTAAAGGAGCGCAGAACCTCCAAACAGCCTCTGGAAATGCCAAGCGCAGGAAGTACCTTCAAAAGACCGGAGGGATATTTTGCGGGAAAACTGATTATGGACAGTGGGCTTAGAGGTTTTTCCGTAGGAGGAGCCCAGGTATCAGAGAAACACTGTGGGTTTGTAGTGAATAAAGGCGGGGCTACTGCTATGGATGTGCTGAACCTGATTCGGGAAGTACAAAGAAGAGTAAAGGAACAGTTTGGCGTGGATCTGGAAACAGAAGTGCGGTTCCTGGGAGAGTTTTAGGAGGTATCATGCGGTTTGTAATTGTGACGGGAATGTCAGGAGCAGGGAAGAGTACAGCTTTGAAAATGCTGGAGGATATGGAATATTTCTGTGTAGACAATCTTCCGGTTCCTTTGATTGATAAATTTGTGCAGCTGATTAAGGACAGCGCTTCAGGGGAAATTGAGCGGGTAGCTATTGGCGTGGATATCCGCAGCGGACGTTCTCTGGATGAATTAAAGACAGTGTTAGAGAAAATCAGTTTTTCAGGAATTGAGTCGGAAATCCTGTTTTTGGATGCAGATGACACAGCGCTGGTGAGACGTTATAAAGAAACCAGAAGAAGCCATCCTTTAGCAGGAGCCGGACGGGTAGATGACGGGATTCAAAAAGAAAGAGAACGCCTGCAATTTTTGAAGGAGTATGCAGATTATATTTTAGATACCAGCAAACTGCTGACCAGAGAATTAAAGGCAGAGCTTGAGAAGATTTTTGTAGAAAACAGAACTTTTAAGAATCTTATGGTAACCGTACTTTCCTTTGGCTTTAAGTACGGGATACCACAGGATGCAGATTTGGTTTTTGACGTGCGTTTTCTTCCAAATCCATATTATCTGGAAAACCTTCGTCCTTTAAGTGGAAATGACAGACCGGTAAGTGACTATGTCATGGGATTTGAAGCAGCCCATGTATTTTCGGATAAGCTGGAAGATATGATTCGGTTTCTGATTCCCAATTATATTTTAGAGGGAAAAACCCAACTGGTGATTGCAGTGGGATGTACCGGTGGAAAACACCGTTCCGTTACCCTGGCAAATGAGCTGTACAGACGGTTAGGGGAAAACGATACATATGGAATCCGAATTGAACATAGAGATATAGAGAAGGATGGGAAAAAATGTCTTTTTCCGGAAGCGTAAAAGAAGAATTGCTGCGCTGCATAGACAGCGCCAGGCATTGTCAAATTGCAGAGCTGGCAGCGGTTCTGGCTTTTGACGGGGAGATTGTCAGGCTTGGACAAGGGCAGATTGACCTGAGAGTTTCTTCCGAAAATGAAAGTCTTGTGAGAAAGTACTTTACATTGCTGCAAAAAACGTTTACAATGAATGACAGTGTTTCTATTGATAATAGGATTACAAAAAAGAATAACCGTTTTTTGATGGAACTGAAGGATTCACAGCTTGCGGTGAAAGTTTTACAGGCAGTGAAGCTATTGGGCGCTGACCGGATGCCGCAGAATCTGGATGCTTTGGTGAATCAGATGGTTGTGCAGAGAAACTGCTGTAAGCGGGCATTTATCCGCGGAGCGTTTTTATGCGCCGGTTCGATTAGTGATCCGGAGAAGTTTTATCATTTTGAAATTGTCTGCAGCAGCAAGACAAAGGCAGTACAGCTTATGGAGCTGATTCAGTCTTTTGAGGTAGATGCGAAAATTGTCAAACGAAAGAAATACTATGTAGTCTATGTGAAAGAAGGGGCTCAGATTGTAGAGCTTCTGGGAATCATGGGCGCCGGTGTTTCCTTAATGAACCTGGAGAATGTGCGGATTCTCAAGGATATGAGGAACACTGTAAACAGAAAAGTGAACTGTGAAACAGCAAATATCAACAAGACTGTAAATGCTGCAGTAAAGCAGGTAGAGGATATTATTTATATCAGAGATACAGCAGGGCTTCACAGTCTTCCGGAAAATCTGGAAGAAACCGCGCTGCTTAGACTGGAATATCCACAGGCCTCCTTAAAAGAATTAGGAGCTCTGCTTTCCACACCGGTAGGGAAATCCGGGATGAACCACCGTCTGAGGAAAATCTGCAGTATAGCCAATGAGCTAAGAGGAGTCAGGGAGGAACAGGTATGATTAGAAAACCAATTACCATCGGAATTTCAAATGGTCTGGAAGCAAGACCTATTGCAATGCTTGTGCAGGTTGCAAGCCAGTATGTAAGTAACATTTATCTGGAGAGTGAAGAGAGAAAGGTCAATGCAAAAAGCATCATGGGAATGATGAGCCTGGGATTGGATACAGGAGAAAGCGTTACTGTCTCTGTAGATGGAGCAGACGAAGAAGAAGCTATGAAAAGCATTGAAGAATATCTGAGCAAACCTTCAGAATAAGGTGTTTTCAATCATAAAAGGAAAAAGAAAATATAGAAGCAAAAGGGGGCGCCGTATCTGGAATCGGCATCCCCTTTTTGCTTGAAAAGTATGGAATCAGGAATCACTGGGATGATTATCTGTTAAAGAGACAGGATATTGCTGGCGAAACCAGTAGGTGTAGAAGTCTTCAAAGCCCAAAGCTGTATACAGGGCTTTGGCAGGAGCATTTCCTTCTACTACCTGAAGATAGGCAGATGAAGCGCCCTGTTCCATGGCGGCATCCAGGATAGAACAGCAGATATTTCTGCCAATGCCCTGGCCGCGGTAATTCTCATGAACATGTATGGCATACAGGCCAATATAGTCCCTGTCTAAAATCCCAAGGCCGGTAGCAATAATCTGATCCCTGTCATAAACATAAGCAGCAATGGTATCTTTTGGAATGGCTGCATACATGGATGGCACAATAGTGCGGTGAATCTGGTTACTGGTACCTTTCATGGAAAATAAAGCATTTAGCCAGGCGGGAGAGATTCTGGAACGGAGAATTACAGAAGAGGAAAGGTTTGCAGGCTTTCGTTTCAAAAGTTCCATAGTCATGACTTCCGTTACATGGGCCATGTGATAGTTCCGCTGTGTAAGCTTCTGGTCAAAGGAGCTGTCAATGAGAGGATTTATTTTGTAAATGGCAGGACTTCCCCATTTTTCGTAAATTTCTTCGCAATAATCCAGCTTATCTGCCAGAGGAATAGAGGAAGGGCCAATTTGTTCAATGCAGTTGGTGCGATGGGTATAAAAATAAGAAAAACGCAGAATCCAACCGTCATAAATCTGTATTTGATGAGAAGGCCATGCATTTAAGGAAAGGTCTTCAATGGTTTTGATTTTATTTTTCATAACAAATACCGCCTTATTGTGAAATTATAAAACAACTACACATTATAACCCGCCTTGCAATCTGATGCAAGTTGTGTTATATTCAGACGGGAAGAAATTCGGTAAAATACATAGGAGGTAACAGTATGAAGACAGAAAACGCATGGAAAAAATATGCGGATAAAACAGAAGTGTTTGCTTTTTGTGAAGCATATAAAGATTTTATAAGCAGCTGCAAGACAGAACGGGAATGTGTTACAGAAATGGTGCAGCAGGCAGAAAAAGCAGGCTATCGCAATATTGATGCAATTATCGAAAGCGGAGAAACCTTAAAAGCAGGGGACAAAGTATATGCCAATAATAAAGGAAAAGGACTGGCTTTGTATCTGATCGGAGAGGAACCTCTGGAAAAAGGTATGAGAATCCTGGGAGCGCATATTGACTCTCCAAGACTGGATTTAAAACAGAATCCTCTGTACGAAGATCAGGAACTGGCTCTTTTGGATACCCATTACTATGGTGGTGTGAAAAAATACCAGTGGGTGACTCTTCCCCTGGCGCTTCACGGTGTTGTTTCTAAGAAAGACGGGGAAAATGTAACTGTGGTAATCGGAGAAGAGGAACAGGATCCGGTTCTTGGAATTTCCGATCTGCTGATTCATCTGTCTCAGAAACAGCTTCAGAAGACAGCCGCTGAAGTGGTGGAAGGTGAAAAGCTGGATATGCTGGTAGGAAGTATTCCGTTGGAAGGCGAAGAAGAGGAACCGGTAAAAGCGCAGATTCTTGCCATTTTAAAAGAAAAATACGGAATTGAAGAGGAAGATTTCCTTTCCGCAGAATTTGAAGTGGTTCCGGCAGGAAAAGCAAGAGATTACGGTTTAGACAGAAGCATGATTATGGGATATGGACAGGATGACCGTGTATGCTCTTATCCGTCTTTTGCAGCAATTATGAAACAGGAGCAGGTGAAATATACATCAGTATGCCTGTTAGTGGATAAAGAAGAAATCGGAAGCGTGGGAGCAACTGGTATGCAGTCAAAATTCTTTGAAAATACAACTGCAGAAGTGATGAACGCATGCGGCCAGTACAGTGAATTGAAACTCCGCAGAGCCCTGAAAAATTCTATGATGCTTTCTTCCGATGTAAGCGCAGCCTTTGATCCAAATTTCCCGGAAGTAATGGAAAAGAAAAATTCTGCTTACCTGGGACATGGAATGACCTTTAACAAATATACAGGCGCAAGAGGAAAGAGCGGATCTAATGATGCCAATGCAGAGTATCTTGCAAAACTTCGTAAGGTTATGGATGAAGAGCAGGTTGCTTTCCAGACAGCAGAGCTTGGAAAAGTAGATCAGGGCGGCGGCGGAACCATTGCCTATATCCTGGCAAACTATAATATGGAAGTAATCGACTGTGGTGTGGCTGTGCTGAATATGCATGCTCCATGGGAAATTACCAGCAAGGTGGATGTTTACGAAGCTTACAGAGGATACTGTGCGTTTCTTCAAAACATGTAATTGACTCTATACATCTTTGCTGAAAAATGGTAAGATAAATAAAATGCAAATTGTAACAGTGAAGATGTGAAGTGAGGAGTACACAAATGTCAAAAATTTTGAAAACGATTGTGAACCTGGTGGTTCTCTTTTCTATAGTAATAGCAGCAGCGCTTCTGGTTCCTCCTTTTGCAGGGGTTGACACCGTGATGAATGACAACGGAAGCACAGATACAAATCTTCCCGTTGGTTCTGTTGCCTATGGAAAAGATGTGAGGGTGAAGGACCTGAAAAAGAAAGATAAGATTATCTTCAGTGAAGGTTCCAGTACCTATGTATATGAAATCACAGATATGGACAGCAGTGCAGGGGCATATGAAGTAAAAGACCCTTACAGCAAAAGCGGTGATACAGAAGTGATTACACTGCAGAAATCAGTTCCGAAGGTTGCGGTGGTTGTTCCTTTTATCGGATATGCTGCTATTGCGTTGCAGACAAAGGGCGGATTAATTGTCATTGGCCTTGGTATTATTCTTTTGATTATTTTGTTCATTCTTTCAGAACTCTGGCGTAAAGATGAGGATGAAGAGGAAGAAGAATCAGAAGATGAGGATGAAGAGGACGATGACGAAGAAGATGAGGAAGAGGAAACTTTAAGCCGCAGGGAACGCCGCCGTCTGAGAAAAGAAGAAAAGCTTCGTCGCAAGGAAGAAAAACGCCGCCTGAAAGAAGAGGAAGAAGACGAGGAATATGAAGAGGACGATGACGAAGAGGATGAGGAAGAAGAGACCTTAAGCCGAAAAGAACGCCGTCGCCTGAAAAAAGAAGAGAAGCGCCGCCGGAAGCTGGAGAAAAAGGAACTTCTGGAAGAAGAAGATGAGGATGAAGATGAAGCAGAAGAACCGGAAGAAGAAAAAACAGAAGAACTTCAGGGCTTTGACGAAGCTATGAAAGATGCCATGTCTTCCATTGCATTAGGCGTTTCAGCAGTAAACCAGGAACCGGAAAGTGCAGAAGAAGTTCCTGTTCAGCCTCAGCCGGAAACTCTTACAGAAGAAGCAGAGGTAAATCAGCAGCCGGAAGTTGTGGAAAAATCAGAAGAGGTTCAGCCGGAAATCACAGATACTGTGGAAATCCCGGAAGAACTTCCACTGGAAGAAGAAATTCCGGTAAATGTCAATGCAGTTCCGAAGACACCAACGGTTCAGGAACTTCTGGCAAAAGCAAAACAGGCAGGTGAAGAACCGGAAGTCAAAAAAGATAAGGAAAACGAAGTTACTCTTCTGGACTATTCCGACCTGTTATAGAAGCAGAAAAAGAATACGGATGTTTTTCCGATACAGTCTGAGTCGGAAAGACATCCGTATTTTTTATATACAGTGAATGCAAGGATTTTTTGTTCTTGAAAAAAAACAAAAAAAGTACTTGCATTTGGAAAAAACTTCGTATATACTACTAAGTGCTGTGACATGATAGCTATGAAGCGTGAGGTTGCTGGCAAAAGCCAGGTTTTCCGTGGAGCGAATGTCAAGTTAGGAAACTGACGACAAGTCACTGTATTACATCTAAAGACATACCACTACAGGGTGGGAGTGTGTGCAGAGTTAAGATGACACACACGGGAATGTGTACAGTCGCCGCTTGTCGTGCTCATTAAAAGTGCGAATAGGAGGAGACTTTTTTTATGGCAAGTCAAGTAATGAGAATCACCTTAAAAGCATATGATCATCAGTTAGTAGATGCATCTGCTGGTAAAATTATCGAAACTGTTAAGAAAAACGGAGCAACTGTTAGCGGACCGGTTCCACTTCCAACTAAGAAAGAAGTAGTAACTATCTTACGTGCGGTTCACAAATACAAAGACTCCAGAGAACAGTTCGAACAGAGAACTCACAAAAGACTTATCGATATCATTGCACCAACACAGAAAACTGTAGATGCTCTGGCAAGATTAGAAATGCCGGCAGGTGTATATATCGACATCAAAATGAAACAGAAATAATTTTAATATAGATTCTGTTTAAAAAGTTAAGAGATTATCCTTACAAGGTTGATATATGGGAAGCATCTCGTCACTAAATTCGGCGAAGCCTCATTAAGTGTCGTGATGTGCGTTCGCACTAGATTCGGCGAAGCCTTATCAAGTGCTTACAGCATATTGACTGTTTGTCTAGGATGATTGCACATCACAGTGTAATCCGCTGTAGATTCACAGGAGGTAAAGAGAATGAAGAAAGCAATCTTAGCTACTAAAGTCGGAATGACTCAAATCTTCAACGAAGACGGAGTTTTAACTCCAGTAACTGTATTGCAGGCTGGTCCTTGTGTGGTAACACAGATTAAGACTATGGACAATGATGGCTATGAAGCAGTACAGGTTGGTTTTGGCGACAAGAGAGAAGCTCTTGTAAACAAACCAATGAAAGGCCACTTTGAAAAAGCTGGTGTTTCCTGCAAGAGATTCGTAAGAGAATTCAAATTAGAAGGTGATTACGAATTAGGACAGGAAATCAAAGCAGACATCTTTGCTGCAGGCGACAAGATTGACGCTACTGCAATCAGCAAAGGTAAAGGATTCCAGGGTGCTATTAAGAGACACGGACAGTCCAGAGGACCTATGGCTCACGGTTCTAAATACCATCGTCATGCAGGTTCTAACGGTGCATGTTCTGACCCATCCAAAGTATTCAAAGGAAAAAGAATGCCAGGACATATGGGACATGTAAAAGTAACTGTTCAGAATCTGGAAGTTGTAAGAGTTGACGCTGAAAACAACTTGCTGTTAGTAAAAGGCGCAGTTCCAGGACCTAAGAAATCCTTAGTTACTATCAAAGAAACAGTGAAAAGCGGCAAATAAGTTTTCGTTGGAAAGGAGGACCACATAAAATGGCAAACGTATCTGTTTATAATATGGAAGGCAAAGAAGTTGGAACAATGGAATTAAACGATGCAGTGTTTGGTGTTGAAGTCAACGAACACTTAGTACATTTAGCTGTTGTACGCCAGCTTGCAAATAATCGTCAGGGAACACAGAAAGCAAAAACACGTTCTGAAGTTTCCGGAGGCGGAAGAAAACCTTGGAGACAGAAAGGAACCGGTCATGCCAGACAGGGTTCAACAAGAGCTCCACAGTGGACAGGCGGCGGAGTTGTATTTGCTCCAACACCAAGAGACTACTCTGTAAAAATGAACAAAAAAGAAAGAAGAGCAGCGCTTAAATCCGCTCTTACAAGCAGAGTTCAGGAAAACAAATTAATTGTTCTGGACGAGCTGAAACTTGATGAAGTTAAAACAAAAGCAATGCAGAATGTTTTAAATAACTTAAATGTTTCTAAAGCAATGGTTGTTTTAGCTGACAACGATGCAAATGTAGTTTTATCTGCAAGAAACATTCCGAATGTTGTTACAGCACTGCCAAATACAATCAATGTATATGACGTACTGAAATATAACACAGTAATCTTAACAAAAGCTTCTGCAGCAGCAATCGAGGAGGTATACGCATAATGGCAAACGTAAAGTATTATGATGTAATCCTGAAACCAGTTGTGACTGAAAAAAGTATGGCTGCCATGGGCGAGAAAAAATATACTTTCTTAGTTCACACAGATGCAAACAAAACTATGATTAAAGAAGCTGTTGAAAAAATGTTCGAAGGAACAAAAGTAAAATCTGTTAATACCATGAACTTAGACGGAAAGAACAAAAGACGCGGTATGACTTTTGGAAAAACTGCTAAGACAAAAAAAGCAATCGTAACATTAACAGAAGACAGCAAAGATATTGAAATTTTTGAGGGGTTATAAGACTTGGCGAAACAGAGCCCAAGGCGATAGATGAGCCTTAGTCGGACCCCGTTCACGAACATTGATGAGGCTGAGCATAGGCGAAAGCCGAATTTAGTTGAGTGAACAAACCCGTTAAATATAGGAAAATGAGCAGTCGAGAAATAATAATCCGATATTCGGCTGCGGCAAAGAAACGCCAGGGCATGTTGCATGCCTGGCAGTTATGAAAGGAGAGACAGTAATGGGAATTAAAACATACAGCCCATATACACCTTCCAGAAGACACATGACAGGTTCTGATTTCTCTGAAATCACAACTTCTACACCAGAAAAATCTCTGGTTGTGTCATTAAATAAAAATGCTGGACGTAATAATCAGGGTAAAATCACAGTTAGACACCGCGGAGGCGGAAGCAGAAGAAAATACAGACTGGTAGACTTCAAGAGAAGAAAAGATGGAATTCCTGCAACAGTAAAAACCATCGAATACGATCCAAACAGAACAGCTAATATTGCTCTTATCTCATACGCTGACGGTGAGAAAGCATACATCTTAGCTCCGGAAGGATTAAAAGTTGGCATGAAGATCATGAACGGATCTGAAGCAGAAGTCAGAGTAGGTAACTGCTTACCTTTATCTGAGATTCCTGTTGGTACTATGGTACACAACATTGAACTGTATCCGGGAAAAGGCGGACAGTTAGTTCGTTCCGCTGGTAACGGAGCACAGTTAATGGCAAAAGAAGGAAAATATGCTACACTTCGTCTGCCATCTGGTGAAATGAGAATGGTTCCATTAAACTGCCGCGCTTCTATCGGCGTTGTAGGAAATGGCGAGCACAGCCTTATCAACATTGGTAAAGCAGGACGTAAACGTCACATGGGTATCAGACCTACAGTTCGTGGTTCTGTTATGAACCCGAATGACCATCCACATGGTGGTGGTGAAGGTAAGACCGGTATCGGACGTCCAGGTCCATGTACACCTTGGGGCAAACCGGCTCTTGGCTTGAAGACAAGAAAGAAAAACAAACAGTCTAACAAGTTAATTGTAAGAAGAAGAGATGGTAAAACATTAGCTAAATAGTAGGAGGTAAGACAATGGCTCGTTCATTAAAAAAAGGACCGTTCGCAGATGAAAGCTTACTGAAAAAAGTAGACGCTATGAATGCTGCCGGCAATAAGACAGTTATTAAGACCTGGTCACGTCGTTCCACAATTTTCCCTTCCTTCGTTGGACATACAATCGCTGTTCATGACGGAAGAAAACATGTGCCAGTATATGTTACAGAAGATATGGTTGGTCACAAACTTGGTGAGTTCGTAGCAACCAGAACATACAGAGGACATGGAAAAGACGAGAAAAAATCAGGTGTTCGCTAATATTTGAAAGGAGGCTTTTATCATGGCAAAAGGACATAGAAGTCAGATTAAAAGAGCAAGAAATGCTAACAAAGATACAAGACCGTCTGCAAAATTATCCTACGCAAGAATGTCCGTACAGAAAGCTTGCTATGTACTGGATGTAATTCGTGGTAAAGATGTTCAGACAGCACTGGGTATCTTAACATATAACCCAAGATACGCTTCCAGCGTAATCAAAAAACTGCTGGAATCCGCTATTGCAAACGCAGAAAACAACAATGGTATGAATCCGGAAAATCTTTACATTGCAGAGTGCTACGCTAACAAAGCTCCTACAATGAAGAGAATCAAACCAAGAGCTCAGGGTAGAGCTTACAGAATCGAAAAAAGAAACTGCCATATCACTGTTGTATTGGATGAAAGATAAGGAGGAGTATCATGGGACAGAAAGTTAACCCACACGGACTCAGAGTCGGAGTAATCAAAGACTGGGATTCCAAATGGTATGCTGAAAGTGATTTCGCTGATAACTTAGTAGAAGACTACAATATCAGAACATACCTGAAAAAGAAATTATACAGCGCAGGTGTTTCTAAGATTGAAATCGAAAGAGCATCTGACAGAGTAAAAATCATCATCTACACTGCTAAACCAGGTGTTGTAATCGGTAAAGGTGGAGCAGAGATTGAAAAAGTAAAAGCTGAATTACAGAAATTTACAGATAAAAAATTAGTTGTTGATATCAAAGAAGTAAAAAGACCGGACAGAGATGCTCAGTTAGTAGCTGAAAACATTGCATTACAGTTGGAAAACCGTATTTCCTTCCGCCGTGCTATGAAATCTACAATGTCCAGAACAATGAAAGCCGGAGCAAAAGGTATTAAAACTTCCGTATCCGGACGTCTTGGCGGTGCTGATATGGCTCGTACAGAGTTCTACAGCGAAGGAACTATCCCGCTTCAGACACTTCGTGCAGATATTGACTATGGATTCGCAGAAGCAGACACAACATACGGCAAAGTTGGCGTAAAAGCTTGGGTCTACAATGGCGAAGTACTTCCAACAAAAGGAACTAAGGAAGGGAGCGATAAATAATTATGTTAATGCCAAAAAGAGTTAAACGTCGTAAACAGTTTCGCGGTTCCATGAAAGGAAAAGCATTAAGAGGAAATAAAATCAACTACGGTGAATTCGGTCTGGTAGCAGCAGAACCATGCTGGATCAAATCCAACCAGATTGAGGCAGCCCGTGTTGCCATGACCCGTTACATCAAACGTGGTGGTAAAGTATGGATTAAAATTTTCCCAGATAAACCAGTAACAGCAAAACCAGCAGAAACACGTATGGGTTCCGGTAAAGGTGCCTTAGAATACTGGGTAGCAGTTGTAAAGCCAGGCAGAGTAATGTTTGAAATCGCAGGCGTTCCGGAAGAAACAGCTCGTGAAGCATTACGTCTTGCGATGCACAAGTTACCATGTAAATGTAAAATCGTTTCTCGTGCAGACTTAGAAGGCGGTGATAACAGTGAAAATTAAAAATTATGTAGAAGATTTAAAAACAAAATCAGCTGCAGAATTACAGGAAGAATTAGTAGCTGCTAAAAAGGAACTCTTTAACTTGAGATTTCAGAATGCAACAAATCAGTTGGACAACACAAGCAGAATTAAAGAAGTTCGTAAGAACATCGCTAGAATCCAGACTCTGATTGCTCAGAAAGCAAATGCATAAGGAATTCATTCCTAGAAATAGAAAGGAGCAGCATAATCGTGGAAAGAAATCTTAGAAAAACACGTGTTGGTAAAGTTGTAAGTGACAAAATGGATAAGACCATTGTTGTAGCTATCGAAAACCACGTTAAACATCCTCTTTACGGAAAAATTGTAAAGAGAACTTATAAATTAAAAGCGCATGATGAAGAAAACACATGCAAAATTGGTGATACAGTAAAAGTTATGGAAACAAGACCATTATCCAAAGATAAAAGATGGAGACTGGTTGAAGTAGTAGAAAGAGCAAAATAATTTGTAAGGAGGAATCTAAGCATGATTCAACAGGAAAGTAGACTTAGAGTCGCTGACAATACAGGTGCAAAAGAAATCCTCTGCATCCGTGTTATGGGTGGTTCTACTAGAAGATATGCTAACATCGGTGATGTAATCGTTGCTACTGTTAAAGATGCAACACCAGGCGGTGTTGTGAAAAAAGGTGACGTTGTAAAGGCTGTTGTTGTTCGTACTGTAAAAGGTGTTCGCCGTAAAGACGGTTCTTACATCAAATTCGATGAAAACGCTGCAGTTATTATCAAAGATGATAAGACACCAAGAGGAACCCGTATTTTTGGACCAGTAGCCAGAGAGCTTCGTGAGAAACAGTTCATGAAAATTGTTTCCTTAGCTCCGGAAGTATTATAGGAGGTAAGCCTGATGTTTAAAATTAAAAAAGGTGATACTGTAAAAGTTATCGCTGGTAAAGATAAAGACAAAGAAGGAAAAGTAATCTCTGTTAATCCGAAAAAAGGCGCTGTTCTGGTTGAAGGCGTAAACATGGTCACAAAACACACAAAACCATCTATGGCTAACCAGCAGGGCGGTATTGTGAACAAAGAAGCTTGGATTGATGCATCTAACGTAATGGTTATGCATGAAGGAAAAGCTACCAGAGTCGGCTTCAAAGTTGAGGATGGTAAGAAAGTTCGTTTCGCTAAAACTACAGGAAAAGTAATCGATTAATAAGAGAGGAGGCCATTTAAAGTGAGCAGACTGAAAGAAATGTATAAAAATGAGATCGTAGATGCTATGATCAAAAAGTTTGGTTATAAGAATATCATGGAAGTGCCGAAACTCGATAAAATCGTTGTAAACATGGGTGTAGGTGAAGCCAAAGATAACGCTAAACTGTTAGACGCAGCTGTAGCTGATATGGAATTAATCACAGGTCAGAAAGCTGTTACAACAAAAGCGAAAAACTCCGTAGCTAACTTCAAAATTCGTGAAGGTATGCCAATCGGATGTAAAGTAACTTTAAGAGGCGAAAAAATGTACGAGTTTGCTGATCGTCTCATCAACTTAGCACTGCCACGTGTACGTGACTTCCGTGGCGTAAATCCAAATGCTTTCGATGGCAGAGGAAACTACGCACTGGGAATCAAAGAGCAGTTAATTTTCCCTGAAGTGGAATATGATAAAGTCGATAAAGTAAGAGGTATGGATATTATTTTCGTTACCACTGCTAAAACAGACGAAGAAGCTCGTGAATTATTGACATTATTTAATATGCCATTTGCAAAATAAGATTATTAGGAGGGAAAATTCATGGCTAAGACAGCAATGAAAGTTAAACAGCAGCGCAAACAGAAATTCTCCACAAGAGAATACAGCCGCTGCCGTATCTGCGGACGTCCACATGCATACCTGAGAAAATACGGTATCTGCCGTGTTTGCTTCCGTGAATTAGCATACAAAGGACAGATCCCAGGAGTTAAAAAAGCTAGCTGGTAGGCATTGAGCACTTAGTGAGTCGTCGCCGAATGGCGACGGACGAGCTTAGTGCGAAAGCCCACCCGAACACTTAACGAAGCAGAGCAATAGCGAATGCTGAGTTTAGTGAGAGTGGTGAACCGAAAAAAATTTCAAACAAAACTAAAAAATAATTAACATGAAAAGTCTAAAAACAGGAGGAAACTATCATGACAATGAGCGATCCAATCGCAGATATGCTTACAAGAATCCGTAACGCAAACACTGCAAAACACGATACAGTAGATGTACCGGCATCTAAAATGAAACTTGCTATTGCCGACATTTTGGTAAAAGAAGGTTATATTGCAAAATATGAAGTTCTGGAAGACGGAGCTTTCAAAACAATCCGCATCACTTTAAAATACGGTGCAGACAAAAATGAAAAAATCATTACAGGTCTGAAGAGAATTTCCAAACCAGGTCTGCGTATTTACGCTGGAAGCCAGGAAATTCCAAGAGTATTAGGTGGATTAGGAATTGCAATCCTTTCTACAAACCAGGGAGTTATCACAGACAAAGAAGCTAGAAAACTTCATGTAGGTGGAGAAGTACTGGCATTTGTTTGGTAGGCATTGAACACTTAGCGAATACAAGCCGTTAGGCGAAGTATGAGGTTAGTGTGAAAGCCCACCCGAACACTTAATGAAGCCACGCCAAAGGCGGGAGCTGAGTTTAGTGAGAGTGGTGTGCCGAATGCGAAGATAATTTGGTTTAAAATATGTCCAAGCGAGTTTTTTATTATGTCCAAGCGAGAGGATAACAGGACTTTGTCCTTTATCATAGATAGCAATACTGAAAACAGAGGGGAACCATAATTGGCCCTTCCGAAAATTTAAGTAAGGAGGAAATTGGTATGTCACGAATTGGAAGACTGCCTGTAGCTGTTCCAGCAGGAGTAGAAGTTAAAATTGCTGAGAACAACGTAGTGACTGTAAAAGGTCCTAAAGGAACACTTGAAAGAGCGTTACCGGTTGAAATGTCAATCAAATTAGAAGATGGTCATGTTGTTGTAACAAGACCAAGCGATTTAAAGAAAATGAAAGCTTTACATGGCTTAACAAGAACACTGATCCAGAACATGGTAACTGGTGTAAGCCAGGGATACGAAAAAACTCTGGAAGTAAACGGTGTTGGTTATAGAGCATCCAAACAGGGCAAAAAATTAGTTCTGAACTTAGGATATTCTCATCCAGTAGAAATGGAAGATCCAGAAGGTCTGGAATCTAAAGTAGACGGAAACAAAATCGTTATATCCGGAATTGACAAAGAAAAAGTTGGCCAGTACGCTGCTGAAATCAGAGATAAGAGAAGACCTGAACCATACAAAGGTAAAGGTATTAAATATGCTGATGAAGTTATCAGACGTAAAGTTGGTAAAACTGGTAAGAAATAAGTAAGGAGAGTGTAAAAATGGTTAGTAAAGTATCAAGAGCGAAAGTTCGCGCAAAAAAACATAGAAGATTACGTAATCATCTTAGCGGTACAACTGCTACACCACGTTTAGCAGTATTCCGCAGCAATAATCATATGTATGCTCAAATTATTGACGATACAGTTGGAAAAACTCTGGTTTCTGCTTCTACTACACAGAAAGAAGTAAAAGCTGAGTTAGAAAAAACCAATAACGTTGATGCAGCAGCATACTTAGGAACAGTGATTGCAAAAAGAGCAATCGAAGCTGGTATTAAAGAAGTTGTTTTCGACAGAGGCGGCTTTATTTACCACGGAAAAGTGAAAGCATTAGCAGACGCAGCAAGAGAAGCTGGGTTAGAATTCTAATTAGGGAGGAAATGAACACATGAAACGTTCTATCATTGATGCTAGCCAGTTTGAGTTAGAAGAAAAAGTAGTGTCAATCAAGCGTGTAACAAAGGTTGTTAAAGGTGGTCGTAACTTCCGTTTCACAGCTTTAGTTGTTGTTGGTGACGGCAACGGACATGTTGGCGCTGGTTTAGGAAAAGCAACTGAAATTCCTGAAGCAATCCGCAAAGGAAAAGAAGATGCAATGAAAAAATTAGTTAGTGTAGCAAGAGACGAAAACGGAAGTATTACACATGACTTTGTTGGAAAATTCGGAAGCGCAGAAATGCTCTTAAAGAAAGCTCCAGAAGGTACTGGTGTTATTGCCGGAGGTCCAGCTCGTGCGGTTATTGAACTTGCAGGTATTAAGAACATCCGTACAAAATGTATGGGTTCCCGTAACAAACAGAACGTAGTTCTGGCTACAATCGCAGGTTTAAGCCAGTTAAAGACTCCGGAAGAAGTTGCAAAACTTCGCGGAAAATCTGTTGATGAGATTTTTGCATAAGGAGGATCAGACAAATGGCAGACAAATTAAGAATCACTTTGGTGAAATCCAGCATCGGTGCAGTACCGAAAAACAGAAAGATTGTTGAAGCTTTAGGTTTGAGAAAACTGAATAAAACAGTGGAAATGCCTGATAATGCAGCCGTAAGAGGTATGATTCGTCAGGTAAGCCATATGGTGAAAGTAGAAGAAATCTAATATTACGAAGAAGGAGGTGCCATCATGGAATTATCAAATTTAAGACCAGCTGAAGGCTCCAAACAGAGCAACGAATTCAGAAGAGGCCGTGGACACGGTTCAGGTAATGGTAAAACAGCAGGTAAGGGCCACAAAGGTCAGAAAGCACGTTCCGGTGCAAAGAGACCAGGTTTCGAAGGTGGTCAGATGCCTTTATATAGAAGACTTCCAAAGAGAGGCTTCAAATGCAGAAATTCTAAAGAAATTATTGCAGTAAACGTTGATATCTTAAACAGATTCGAAGACGGTACAGAAGTTACTCCAGCAGCTTTATTAGCTTCTGGCGCAATCTCCAAATTAGGAGACGGTGTAAAACTTCTTGGTAATGGAGAACTCACTAAGAAATTAAACGTGAAAGTAAACGCTGTAAGCGAAAGCGCAAAGGCTAAAATCGAAGCAGCAGGTGGAACAGTAGAGGTGATCTAATGCTCAAGACTCTTCAAAATGCCTTTAAGATAAAGGATGTAAGACGTCGTATTTTCTACGTATTCCTGATGGTAGTTGTGATTCGTATTGGATCACAGCTTCCTATTCCAGGTGTAGATCCAGATTATTTCAAAGATTGGTTTGCAAGCCAGTCCAACGATGCGTTTAATTTCTTCGACGCATTTACAGGCGGCTCCTTTACAGAAATGTCAATCTTTGCATTAAATATCACCCCCTACATTACTTCTTCCATTATTATCCAGCTTTTAACCATTGCAATTCCAAAATTAGAAGAGTTGCAGAGGGATGGAGAAGAAGGCAGAAAAAAACTGACTGCAATTACACGTTATCTGACCATCGGACTTTCTTTATTCCAATCTATTGCTATGACAGTAGGATTTGGAAACAGAGGTCTGATTCCGGATATGAACTTTATGAATGCAGTTGTTGTAGTGTCCTGTTTAACAGCAGGTTCCGCGATGCTGATGTGGATTGGTGAACAGATTACAGATAAGGGTGTTGGAAACGGTATTTCCATTGTTTTGATGGTAAATATTGTATCCAGAATTCCAAGCGACCTGGTTACCTTGTTTGACCAGTTTGTAAAAGGAAAAACATATGCCAAGGGAGGTCTGGCAGCACTGATTATTATTGCAATTATTGTATTAGTAGTTGTGCTGGTATTGATCTTAAACGGTGGTATTAGAAAAATCCCTGTTCAGTATTCCAAGAAAATGGTAGGAAGAAAAGTTTCAGGAGGACAGTCCAGCTCAATTCCTTTAAAGGTCAATACAGCAGGAGTTATTCCTATTATCTTTGCCTCTTCCTTAATGTCCTTCCCGGTAATTATCGCAGGTTTCACAGGATGGACCGGCGGTACTGGAATTGGAAGCCAGATTTTAATGGGACTGACTTCAAACAACTGGTTTAACCCAAGCGCTCCATGGTATTCTCTTGGTCTGGTGCTTTACATTGTACTGGTTATATTCTTTGCTTATTTCTATACGTCCATTACTTTCAATCCAATGGAAGTAGCCGATAATATGAAAAAGCAGGGAGGCTTTATACCAGGTATCCGTCCGGGAAAACCAACTCAGGAGTATTTGGAAAAAATTCTCAGTTATTTAATTTTTATCGGAGCTGCAGGTCTGGTAATTGTCGCTGTTATTCCGTTCTTCTTTAACGGAGTGTTTGGCGCAGATGTTTCCTTTGGAGGAACATCTCTGATTATCGTAGTCGGCGTTGTTCTGGAAACATTAAAACAGATTGAATCCCGTATGTTAGTCCGTAATTATAAGGGCTTTTTAAGTGAATAAAAGACAATGATGAAAAGAGACCGTCCCAGGGAAAGCAGTGTAGCTGCTGAAGTGACAACCGAAGAATCACAGAAGATGTGAGGGTTGTCCCTGTGGCTGTCTCTAAAATTTTATATGGAAAAAATGGTTTTTATAGTGTATGATAGAAACCAAGAGAAGAACCATAGAAAGGGGTAAGGACTATGAAAATTATTATGTTAGGCGCACCAGGTGCAGGAAAAGGAACACAGGCAAAAAAAATTGCCGCAAAGTATGAGATTCCTCATATTTCAACAGGGGATATTTTCAGAGCAAATATCAAGAATAACACAGAGCTTGGAAAAAAAGCTAAAACTTATATGGATCAGGGACTTTTGGTTCCAGATGAATTAACGGTAGACCTGGTTATTGATCGTGTTCAGCAGGAAGATTGTGCAAAGGGGTATATTTTAGATGGATTCCCAAGAACCATTCCTCAGGCGGAGAGTCTGGATGCAGCATTGGAAAAAATGGGTCAGAAGGTAGATTTCGCCATTAATGTAGAAGTACCGGATGAAAACATTGTAAACCGTATGTCAGGAAGAAGAGCCTGTGTAGGCTGCGGAGCAACTTATCATGTGAAATACAATGCGCCAAAAACAGAAGATGTATGTGATATCTGTGGTGAAAAATTGATTTTAAGAGATGATGATAAGCCGGAAACCGTACAGAAACGTCTTGGGGTATACCATGACCAGACACAGCCTTTGATTGATTATTATGAAAAGGCCGGCGTGTTAAAAGAAGTTGATGGTACGGTTGACATGGAAGACGTATTCCAGGCTATTGTCAATGTGTTAGGAGCGTAAAAATGTCAGTAACAATTAAAACTGCCAGAGAGATAGAACTGATGCGGGAAGCCGGAAGACTTCTGGAAATCGTGCATAATCAGTTGGGAGAATTTATTAAACCGGGGATTACTACTCTGGATATTGACCGTTTAGGAGAAAAACTCATCCGTAATCTTGGGTGTACTCCAAACTTTTTGCATTATAATGGTTATCCGGCATCTATCTGTGTATCTGTAAATGATGAAGTAGTTCATGGAATCCCAAACAAAAGAAGAGTCCTTCAGGAAGGGGATATTGTCAGCCTGGATGCAGGACTAATTTACAAAGGATATCATTCTGATGCTGCCAGAACCTATGCAGTAGGCTCTGTTTCAAAAGAAGCGCAGCAATTAATTGATGTAACCAGACAAAGTTTTTTTGAGGGAATTAAATTTGCCAGGGCTGGCAATCACTTAAACGATATTTCTACAGCCATTTCAGCCTACGCAGAAAAATTTGGCTACGGGGTTGTGAGGGATTTAGTGGGACATGGAATTGGAACGCATCTTCATGAAGACCCTCAGATTCCCAATTACCCTCAGAAGCGCCGTGGAATCCGTCTGGTGCCGGGAATGACTCTGGCCATTGAGCCTATGATTAATATAGGACGGGCAGATGTGGAATGGATGGATGATGAATGGACCGTAGTGACACAGGATGGCACTCTGTCAGCACATTATGAAAACACTGTGCTGATTACAGATGGAGAGCCTGAAATTCTCACATTGAATCCATAAGCAGGAGAGACTATGAGAGACTTTACAAAGGGAATGCTTGCCAGGTCAAAAGCCGGGCATGATACAGGAAAGTGGTATGTAGTCATGGATGTAGACCAGGAGTATGTATACCTGGCAGACGGAGAAGTCCGTACTCTGGACCGTCTGAAAAAAAAGAAACGCAAACATGTTCAGATTTGCTATAAGATTCCAGAATCTTTGGATAAAATTTTAAAAGACGGAACGCAGATTCGTGATGAACATATTAAAAGAGCCATGAAAGAATTTAAGAACAATCAGCAGGAGGATTAGTTTATGTCTAAGGCAGACGTTATTGAAGTAGAAGGAACCGTGTTAGAGAAATTACCTAACGCCATGTTCAAAGTAGAACTGGAAAATAAACATGTGATTTTAGCGCACATCAGCGGAAAATTAAGAATGAACTTCATTCGTATTCTTCCGGGAGACAAGGTTACTATTGAAATGTCTCCATACGATTTAAGCAAGGGAAGAATTATCTGGAGAGATAAATAAGAAATCTGCATTATTAGGAGATGAGAACCGCTATAGGTAGGACAGAAAAATGTCTGAAACTATAGCGGTTTTTTGAAGAAAAATAGGGTACAATAAAGCAAAACATCCATTGATTTTGGAAAAATACTTCACATAAAAAGAAATAAATGGGGATTTTATTATGGATTTTAGAAGTGCGACAGGAAATATGCAAAAAAATTATGATGAGTTGAAACGGTATCTAAATAAGGAAGAGGGAATAGAGAAGAATCGGCTTGACTATAATAAAATGGCACTGAGAGAGGATGAGAATCATATTATGATCTCTTATCCAAATGAAGATTTACGGAAAGAGCGTATTATCATCCGGCAAAAATATCGTAATATCCAGATTCCGAAACACAGACATGAATATATCGAGTTGTCTTTTATGCTGGAAGGTGAGCTTGATATGTATATCGAAGGGAAAAAAATAAAGATGAAATCAGGAGATTTATGCCTGATGGATAAGAATGTAGCACATTCCACAGAAATTGCAGGAGATGATGTGTGGATGTTTAACATTCTCATGACAGCGGATTTCTTTGATACAATCTTTATGTATTTATTTTCTGATGATAACTATATTTCAAATTATATTATCAACAGCTTGTATTCAGAAAGTAAAAAGAAAAATTATATATATTATCATATCCCGGAACATAGCTTTGTAGAACAACTGATGGAGCAGATTATTTGTGAATATTTTTTAGAGAATCCACGCAATAAGGGCAAAATGATAAGCTGTCTTTGCATTTTGTTTATAGAAATTTCGCGTGCAACGGAACAGAATGATGAGGAAACAATCAGGAAAAACAATTCTAAGATTCAAAAGGATGTGGTGGAGTATCTGAAAGAGCATTACAAAGACGCAATCCTGCAGTCTGTGGCAAAACATATGTGTTTTCATCCGAACTATTTGAGCACCCTGTTAAAAATGGAAACAGGACGGGGATTTAAAGATATCTTACTCGATATCCGCATGAAGGAAGCAGAGAAGTTACTGCGTAAGACAGATGCAAAAATCGAAGATATTGTAGAACAGATTGGATATGCAAATGAAAGCTATTTTTATAAGTGTTTTCGGCAAAAGTATGGGGAATCACCATTCAAATATAGGAAAAATCATAAAGAACTTAAAAAAGAACAGTAAAAACTTTGTTTTGTATGTGAAAAATAAATAAAAACCAAAGTATAATCTTTTTCTAGAAATACAAAAGATTTATGGAGGTTAATATGAGTAGTAGAGAAAAAGGTAGAAACATGGAAGCCATGCGTGTTGTCATGACACCACTTGGCTCTGCAGCATCAAACGTATTCAATATGCTGAATATGTCATTCTTTCTGGTGTTCAGTACAGAAGCTCTGGGACTGAATGTAATGTTAATGGGAATCGTTATGACGGTCATGAGAATTTTTGATGGAATTACAGACCCGATCATTGGCTCTATCATCGATAGAACAGAAACTCGTTTTGGTAAGTTCCGTCCGTTTCTCGTAATCGGTTCTCTGATTATGTTGTTTGCAAGTTTTATGATTTATTTGTTTTCCTTTGATATCGGACAGTCTTTCAGAATGGTGTGGGTGATTGGATGGTATGCAGTATGGGTAGTTGGATATACTTTTATGACAACGGTAAACAAATGTGTCTTATCCATTGTTACAAAAAATCCAAAATACCGTCCGCTTTCCGGTATTGCAGGTGGATGTTATTCCACAATGCTTGGACTTGTTATGACAACTGGAATCATTCCAATTTTACAGAAAAATGGTGGTCTTGATTCTCAGAAAGGCTGGACTATGATCATTATCAGTGCATTTATTCTTCATGCAGTGCTTCTGATTGGGTGTCTGTTCGCAATCTCTGCAACAGATAAACCGGAATTTTATCGTCAGGATCCAAATAAAAAACAAGAAAAAATTTCTATTAAAGACAGTTTAAACGTTCTTCGTATTAATCAGCCACTGAGAATGCTGATTCTGGCAGCATCTACAGATAAAATTGCAGCCACAATCCAGTCTGCGGTTATGACTTATTTCTATGTATATGCAGTACAGAATCTGGATCTTCAGCCGATTGTAGGTGGTATTTCTACCCCAATGTCTTTAGTTGGAGCATTTGTGGCAGGTTCTGTAGCAGTAAAATTTGGTTGTAAAAAAGCATCTCTGATTGGTGCAATTGCCAATCTGATATTAGAAGGTATTCTGATTATCTTCCGTCCTTTCGGAGAATCAACACTGGTTGTGTTCGTTGTCTTAATGGCTGCAAATATGCTGTTCCGTAGATTCTCTGCACAGAACGTAGATCCTATGATTGCAGAAATCATTGACTATCACAAGATGAAAACAGGAAAATTTATGCCTGGATTTATCGGTGCGACTTTCTCTTTTGTAGATAAAGTAATCAGTGCGTTTGGTTCTTCGATTGTTGGTATTGTTATGGGATTGGCAGGATACAGTTCAGGTGCAGAACCTACAACCGCTCTTTATATTGCAACTATTGCTATGTATCTTGGTGCTCCTTTCCTTGGAGATTTGGCAAGTATTATCGCACTGAAGAGATATCATATTACAAACGAAGAATACAAAAAGATGTATGGAGAAAAAGCAATTTTAGATAAAAAAGTAGTTGAAGCATAAGAAAAAAGGAGGAATCAATTGAATGGAGATTTTATTAAATGATAGCTGGAGTTTTCATAAAGAAAACGAAGCGTCAGAGCAGGTAAGGATTCCTCATACATATAATTCAGTGGATGGACAGTCCGGTACTTCCATGTGGAGAGGAAGAGGCTTTTATACAAGAAAGCTGATGCTTACAGAAGCAGATCTTAATCAGAGTCTTTTCCTTGAAATAGGAGCAGCAGCTATGGTCAGCACGGTCTATATCAATGGACAGAAGGTTTATGAGAATACATGCCCTTATGCGTTGTACCGCATGTCGATCAATGAGTATGTCAATGAAGGTGAGAATCAGATTGAGATTGTTACAGATAATAGTGCAAATGATGCAGTTTATCCGCAAATGGCAGATTTCTCCTTTTATGGTGGATTATATAGAGATGTGAAAGTCATTGCGGCACCAAAGATTCATTTTGATTATCTGGATGGAAGCCGTGATGGTGTACAAATCAGAACAGTAAAAGAAGAAAATGGAAGCTGCTGGAAAGTAGTGGGTACAGGATCCGTTGTTTGTGAAAAGGAAAAAAGCAAAGGAAAAGTCCGCATGCTGCTTCTGAATCAGGGAGAGGTTGTCTGTGAAACATCAGCTTCTATGGAGTTTTCGGGAAAAGATACGTTTTCACTTACTTTGGAGATTTCCAATCCGCACCTGTGGATGGGAACTGAGAATCCATATTTGTACCAGGTTAAGCTGGAATTGTATGAAGAGGAAACCGTGGTGGAAGAACGTAGCATCTCCACAGGATTCCGTACGATCCAGATTACTTCCGAACAGGGACTCTTCTTAAATGGCAAGCATGTGAAACTGCGTGGTGTAGCCAGACATCAGGATTTTGGCGGAGTTGGAAATGCTGTTTCAAAAGAAAACATGGAATGTGATATGCAGCTAATCAAAGAAATAGGAGCAAATTCTGTCCGTTTGTCACATTATCAGCATGATGATTATTTCTATCAGAGATGTGATGAGGAAGGAATCCTCGTATGGGCAGAAGTTCCTTTTATTAGTATTATTTCTGAAAATGAGGCGGCTGAAGATAATATCCGTGAACAGATGAGACGTCTGATTCTGCAGTGTGGAAATCACACATCTGTGTATTGCTGGGGCGTACAGAATGAAATTACTATTGCCGGCGAAAATGAAGAAATTCACGCTCATGTAAAACGCATGTCAGAATATACAAAGAACCTTGATCCAGACAGATATACAGCAGAAGCAAATATTTATTCTGTGGCGAATGAAAGTCCGATCAACCGGCTGGCAGAATTAGTTGGGTATAATTTATATTATGGATGGTACTATGATACAATTTCAGGCTTGCAGAAACGTCTGGATGAATTTCATGCCGCATGTCCGGGCATCCCTCTTCTGGTGACAGAATACGGTGTAGACACAAATCCTCAGTATCATTCTTATGAACCAAAAAACAAGGATTATACAGAGGAATATCAGTTGCTTTTTACAGACAATGCGCTTCGTTCTTTTGAAGAACGTCCATATTTTGTGGGAAGCTATGTTTGGAACCTTTGTGACTTTGGAAGTGCCAATAGGGACGAAGGTGGCAAACAGGGACAGAATCAGAAAGGACTGGTTACTATTGACCGCAAAATCAAGAAGGATGCATTTTATTTGTATAAGGCATACTGGTCAGAGACCCCCTTTGTAAAGCTTGCAGGAAGCAGATTTATCAACCGTCATAAAGAAAAAAATACTATTACTGTTTTGACAAATCTGAAAAAACTGGAATTGTTGGTTAATGGTGAAAGTGTTGCCAAGACGGAAACCGTAAATCCTATGACTCATTTTGAAGGAATTCTTCTGTCTAAAGGAAAAAACCAGATCGCCGTCAGGGGATATGATGCACAGGGGAATTTGTATGAGGATCATATGATCCTGAACTTTACGGAAGAAGAAGATAAGAACTATCAGTATGTGAAAAAAGACGAAGGTGGCAATGTCATCAATTGGTTTGAAAAATTTGACCTTACAGATGCAGAAGAAATTCAGTTAGATCCAGAAGGATTTTCCAGTGCGGATAAGGTTGGAACCATTATGAAAAATCCGGAAGGCGAAAAAATTATCTTGAAATATTTTGGATCTATGGTGGAACATCCGAAGTTTGCCATGATGAAAGCAATGACCTTAGATGCAATGGGAAAACTGAAAAATCTTGGTATTCCACAGGAATTAATCGCAGTAATGAATAAAGAACTCAATCAGATAAAAAAATAAGAAATGATCTTACAAAAAGCATCGTAAATCTATAGAGATTTTTGGTGCTTTTTTGCTTGATTTTTAGGAAGACTGAAGTAAGATGTATATTTTTAAAAACATAATCTAAAATATGGAAAAACATGCAAAAAAGTACTTGCATTCTTGACCAATAGGTGCTACTATATAAAGCGTACTTTTATGCTCAGAAAGGAGGAAGAACAGTGAAAGTTAGATCATCTGTAAAACCAATTTGTGAAAAGTGCAAGGTTATCAAAAGAAAGGGAAGCATCAGAATTATCTGTGAAAACCCAAAACACAAACAGCGCCAGGGTTAATTTTTGTTTTTTTGTAAAAATAGATTTATGACGTTTGATTTGTGTGATTTTAGTGCGGCTGCAGTATGAATCGCCAGGGTGCGTTGTTCATGCTGATGAAATATAGTGATATTAGAAGAAAAGCTGTTATACCGAGGCAGCTTAGAGATTATTGAAGATGCGTAATGCATGCTTACGATAATAAGGAGAATATTGCTTAATACCGGTATCTGCCAAATGCCGGAAAGGCTGCGTAAAATTATTTTTGCGGCTGGATGCATAGAACCCCGTCAGTTTTATGTGTCTCAATTAGGAACAATATTAACAGAAAAATGGAGGAACAAATACATGGCTCGTATAGCTGGTGTAGACTTACCACGTGAAAAACGTATTGAAATTGGATTGACTTACATCTACGGAATTGGTAGAGCAAGCTCAAACCGTATTCTTGAAAAGGCAGGCGTAAATCCTGACACTCGTGTCAGAGACGTTACTGACGAAGAAGTAGGAAAAATTCGTGATGCAATCGAAGAGTTACAGATTCCTGTAGAAGGTGATTTAAGAAGAGAAATCGCGCTGAACATCAAGAGACTTCAGGAAATCGGATGCTACAGAGGAATCCGTCATCGTAAAGGACTTCCTGTTCGCGGACAGAAGACAAAAACAAACGCAAGAACAAGAAAAGGTCCTAAGAGAACTGTTGCTAACAAGAAGAAATAATAAAGCAGCATAATAGATTTGAAAATTACAATTAGTTTTGAATATTAGAGAAAGTAGGTTAGTTTAAAAATGGCTAAAGTTACAAAAAAAGTGACAAAAAAGCGTGTTAAGAAAAACGTTGAACGCGGACAGGCACATATCCAGTCTTCTTTCAATAACACAATCGTTACATTGACAGATGCTGAAGGAAATGCTTTATCTTGGGCAAGTGCCGGTGGTCTGGGATTTAAAGGTTCAAGGAAATCTACTCCATATGCAGCGCAGATGGCTGCAGAAACTGCTGCAAAGGCAGCTATCGTTCATGGTCTGAAGACTGTTGACGTTTTTGTAAAAGGACCTGGTTCAGGAAGAGAAGCAGCAATCCGTGCGCTGGCAGCATGCGGTATTGAAGTTACAAGCATCAAAGATGTAACTCCAGTTCCACACAATGGATGCCGTCCACCAAAACGTAGAAGAGTCTAATTAGGAGGTCAAATAATCATGGCAGTAAATAGAGTACCAGTTCTGAAAAGATGTAGATCCCTTGGTCTGGATCCTGTATACTTAGGAATCGACAAAAAATCTACCAGACAGTTAAAAAGAGCAAACAGAAAAATGTCCGAATACGGACTTCAGTTAAGAGAAAAACAGAAAGCGAAATTCATCTACGGCGTTCTGGAAAAACCTTTCCGTAACTACTACAAAAAAGCAGATCAGAAACCAGGACAGACTGGTGAAAACTTAATGATCATGCTGGAAACACGTTTAGACAACGTAATCTTCCGTATGGGTCTTGCTAGAACAAGAAAAGAAGCTAGACAGATTGTTGACCACAAACATGTACTGGTTAACGGAAAACAGGTAAACATCCCATCTTACTTAGTAAAAGCTGGCGATGTAATTGAAATCAAAGAAAAATGCAAAGGTTCCCAGAGATACAAAGATATTCTGGAAGTAACCGGCGGACGTCTGGTACCGGCATGGCTGGATATCGACCAGGAAGCTTTAAAGGGCGAAGTAAAAGCACTTCCTACAAGAGAAGAAATCGACGTACCAGTAAACGAAGTGTTAATTGTCGAGTTGTATTCTAAATAATAAAGTTGTATAAGTGAATGGTGCACGTAGCAAGGAGGGCTTTGCATGTTCGATTTTAACAAACCCAAAATTCAAATCACAGAAATGTCTGATGATAAGAGATATGGGAAATTTGTGGTAGAACCACTGGAAAGAGGTTATGGTATTACGCTGGGTAACTCCCTGAGAAGAATTATGCTTTCTTCTCTGCCGGGAGCTGCTGTAAGCCAGGTAAAAATTGACGGTGTTCTCCATGAATTCAGTTCTATTCCAGGCGTAAAAGAAGATGTGACAGAAATCATCATGAATCTGAAAAACCTGGCAATTAAGAACATGAGCGACAGCAATGAGCCGAAAACTGCGTATATCGAGTTTGAAGGCGAAGGCGTTGTGACAGGTGCGGACATCCAGGTGGATCAGGATTTAGAAGTTCTGAATCCAAATCAGGTAATTGCCACCTTAAACGGCGGTGCAGACTGCAAGTTCAATGCAGAACTGACCATTACCAAAGGCCGCGGATATGTAAGCGCTGACAAAGGAAAAACAGACGATATGCCAATCGGTATGATCGCTGTAGATGCAATCTATACACCAATTGAGCGTGTAAATATGGCCGTTGAAAATACCCGTGTTGGTCAGGTTACAGACTATGATAAGCTGACTCTGGATATTTATACAAACGGAACACTGGATGCAGACGAGGCTGTCAGCCTGGCTGCAAAGGTACTGAGCGAGCATTTAAGCCTCTTCATTGATCTTTCCGAAAGCGCTAAGACTGCTGAAGTCATGATTGAGAAAGAAAACAATGAAAAAGAAAAAGTTCTGGAAATGAATATTGATGAGTTAGAGCTCTCTGTTCGTTCCTACAACTGCTTAAAACGTGCTGGTATCAATACCGTAGAAGAGCTGTGCAACCGTACTTCTGAGGATATGATGAAAGTCCGTAACTTAGGACGTAAATCCCTGGAAGAGGTTCTGGCAAAATTAAAAGAATTAGGCTTGCAGTTAAATCCAAGCGAAGAGTAAACAATTTATGGGCAAAAAGCAATGTGTCAGTAAGACCGAAGAGAGCATGGCACATTGTTCCACAAATGGAGGAAATCTAAAATGGCAAAATATAGAAAATTGGGCAGAACATCTGACCAGAGAAAAGCGTTACTGAGAAACCAGGTAACAAACTTACTGTATCATGGAAAAATCGTTACTACTGAAACCAAAGCAAAAGAAGTTCGCAAAATTGCAGAAGGTCTGATTGCAATGGCAGTTCGTGAAAAAGATAACTTTGAAACCGTTACTGTTACAGCAAAAGTTGCCCGCAAAGACGCAGAAGGCAAGAGAGTAAAAGAAGTTGTAGACGGAAAGAAAGTTACTGTATACGATGAAGTACAGAAAGAAATCAAGAAGGATGCTCCTTCCAGATTACATGCCAGAAGACAGATGATGAAAGTTCTTTACCCTGTAACAGAAGTTCCTGCAGCAGGCGCTGGTAAGAAGAAAAACACAAAAGAAGTTGACTTAGTAGATAAATTATTTACAGAAATTGCACCAAAATACGTTGGACGTAACGGTGGTTACACAAGAATCATTAAAATCGGACCACGTAAAGGTGACGCAGCAATGGAAGTAGTATTAGAGTTAGTCTAAGAGTCACGTTACATGTAAATTTGCCCGGGAAGGCTTCGGCCTGTTCCTGGGTGCTTTGTTTCCAACAGAAAAGGGAGGTAGAGCCATGAGTAAAAAAATGCTTTTTATTTTTAATCCCAGATCCGGAAAAGGAAGTATTAAAAGCCGGCTGGTGGATATTCTGGATATTTTCGTAAAAGGCGGCTATGAGGTTACGGTTCATCCCACCCAGGCTTATATGGACGGCCTGAAAGTGACGAAAAAAAGAGGAGGAAACTATGACCTGATTGTAGCCAGTGGAGGGGACGGAACCCTGGATGAAGTGGTTACCGGAATGCTGACAGCAGGACATCAGCATCCCATCGGCTATATACCGGCGGGCAGTACCAATGATTTTGCCAACAGCCTTCATATCTCCAGAAACATGCTTCAGGCAGCCACAGATATTGTGGAGGGCATTCCTCATGCTTTTGATGCGGGACAGTTTAATGATGACATTTTTGTCTATATTGCGGCATTTGGTTTGTTTACAGATGTTTCTTATGAGACAAATCAGGATTTGAAGAATATCCTGGGGCATGCAGCTTATATTCTGGAAGGAACACAGAGACTTTTTAATATTAAATCCTATCATCTTCGGGTGAAGGGGGATGAGCATGAGTTTAATGGTGAGTTTATCTTTGGTATGGTAAGCAATTCCACTTCTGTGGGAGGCTTTAAGCGTCTTACAGGACCGGATGTTATGCTGGATGACGGTGTGTTTGAAGTGATGCTCATCCGTCGTCCCAAGAATATTCTGGAGCTAAACGAAATTATTGCCTCTTTGCTTGGCACCAGTGACAGTAAGATGATAGAAGTCTTTAAAACCACTGGGCTTACTGTACAGTGTGAGGAAGAAGTGCCATGGACCCTGGATGGGGAATATGGCGGAGAACATAAAATAGTTTCTATTAAAAACCTGAAATATGCGGTGCAGATTATGCTTCCGAAAAATGATGAAGTACCGCTGATTCATGCACCGGAATGAGAGCGAAGAACCACTGGCACTGGTGAAGTCATATAATAAATAGAAATAGACTTTGGAAGGTGTGCCATGGATATGAGCAAAGTGTTTCATGGGATTTTATGGATTCTTGCGCTGACCACAGATTCTTTTGTGGTCAGTTTTGCATATGGAATGGAAAAGATAAAGCTATCTTTTCTCATGGTAGTGGGAATGAACCTGATTATGAGCTGTCTTTTAGGCATGGCAGTTCTGACAGGGAATTTCCTTTCTTGTTTTTTATCAAAGACCATCACTTCCCTGGTTTGTACAGGGATTTTGGCAGGCATGGGATTTTACCGGATTTTTGTCTGCTTTTTTTCAAAACAAGAGGCAGATGGAAAAGAGAAGAAAAGGCATCTTACAGGAATAGAGGCTATGCTCCTGGCAGTCGTGCTGTCTCTGGACAGTCTTGCGGTAGGCCTGGGAACAGGACTGGTGCAGACGGGAGGCATGCTTTTGGCAGCGGGCTCTTTTGCCGGCGGGATTCTCATGATGGAGGCGGGCTGGAAGCTTGGAAATGCTTTTTGCATTTCAGTGAAAAAGGATTTATCCTGGCTTAGCGGCGCATGCCTGGTTTTACTGGCAGCAGGACTGTGGTTCAGCTAAAAAAAACTTGCAATCCTGGGGTTTTTGAGGTATCTTTATAACAGTTTGAAAGCCACAGCATAAGTACATTGGGAGAAAGGAACAGAGGTATGAGTGAATATATTAACGTATCTGAAATTTTTGGAGAGGATGTATTTAATGATGCAGTGATGCAGCAGCGTCTTCCTAAGAAGGTTTACAAAGATTTAAAGCAAACCATATTAGAGGGAAAAGATTTATCTTTGGAAATGGCAGATGTCATTGCTCATGAGATGAAGGAATGGGCCATTGAAAAGGGCGCTACCCATTACACCCACTGGTTTCAGCCTTTGACAGGAGTGACTGCGGAGAAACACGATTCTTTTATCACAGCTCCTCTTCCAAATGGAAAAGTTTTGATGAGCTTTTCCGGAAAGGAACTGATTACAGGAGAACCGGACGCCTCTTCCTTCCCCTCTGGTGGACTTCGTGCTACCTTTGAGGCGAGAGGGTATACTGCCTGGGATTGTACCTCTCCGGCTTTTGTGCGTCACGATGCAGCAGGGGCAACCCTGTGTATTCCTACTGCCTTTTGTTCCTATACAGGAGAGGCCCTGGACCAGAAAACACCACTTCTGCGTTCCATGCAGGCCATTAATACCCAGGCTCTCCGTCTGATTCGTCTGTTTGGAGATACCACAGCAAAACGTGTGATTCCATCTGTTGGCGCAGAACAGGAATATTTCCTGGTCAGTGAAGAAAAGTTCAGCCAGAGAAAAGACCTGGTATTTACCGGAAGAACACTGTTTGGCGCCATGCCGCCAAAAGGACAGGAGCTGGATGACCACTATCTTGGAACCATCCGTCAGAGAGTTTCTGCTTATATGAAGCATGTGAATGAAGAACTGTGGAAGCTTGGTGTTACTTCTAAAACCCAGCATAATGAGGCTGCTCCGGCACAGCATGAGCTTGCGCCTATTTATGCGGAAGCAAATGTGGAGGTTGACCACAATCAGATTGTAATGCAGACCCTGAAGCGTGTGGCTTCCCAGCATGGTATGAAGTGTCTGCTTCATGAAAAACCTTTTGCGGGAGTAAATGGTTCAGGAAAGCATAATAACTGGTCTCTGACCACAGATACAGGGGTGAATCTTTTGGAGCCTGGCAATACACCTCATGACAATATTCAGTTTCTTCTGATTTTAAGCTGTATTTTGAAGGCAGTGGATGAACATGCAGAATTGTTACGGGAGTCAGCGGCAGATGTAGGAAATGACCATCGTTTGGGAGCAAACGAAGCGCCACCTGCAATCATTTCTGTATTTTTAGGAGAGCAGCTTACGGATGTTATGAACCAGTTGATTACTACCGGTACGGCAGACCACAGTATTGAGCGGGAAGTGCTGGATACCGGGGTAAAGGCTATTCCTGAATTTATGCGTGATACAGCAGACAGGAACAGAACGTCACCTTTTGCCTTTACAGGAAATAAGTTTGAGTTCCGTATGGTAGGGTCCAGAGATTCTATTGCTCCTGCCAATGTGGTTTTAAATACCATTGTGGCGCAGGCCTTTAAAGAAGCCTGTGAGGTGCTGGAACAGGCAGAAAATTTTGACATTGCTGTTCATGACTTAATGAAAAAGAACTTTACGAAACATCAGCGGATTGTTTTTAATGGAAACGGTTATTCCAAAGAGTGGGTAAAAGAAGCCGAAAGACGCGGACTCCCAAACATGACCTGTATGGTAGAGAGTCTGGATGCTCTTACCATGGAGAAAACAGTGGCTCTTTTTGAGGAGTTTGAAGTTCTTACCAGGGCAGAGCTGGAATCCAGACAGGAAATTAAATATGAAGCTTATGCAAAAGCAATTAATATAGAAGCAAGAACCATGTTGGATATTGCAGGGAAACAGATTATACCTGCTGTTATCCGTTACAGCAGACAGTTAGCGGACTCTATTAATGCGGTAGTGGCAGCCGGAGTCCTGGAAGTAGAGGTGCAGACAGGATTACTTCGTGAGACTTCTGCATTATTAAAGGAAACAAAAGAGGCGGCAGATGCACTGAGAGAGGTTACAGAAACAGCCTATGCCATGGCAGATGGCAAGGATAAGGCATTCTATTACCGCCGTCAGGTTCTTCCGGCTATGGAGGCTCTCAGAAAACCGGTAGACCAGTTAGAAATGATTGTAGATAAAGAAATATGGCCAATGCCGTCCTATGGAGATTTATTGTTTGAAGTATAAGAAAAGAGGAGGCTGTTGCTTGGATGCGACTGCCTCCCTGCTGTTTTTATAAGAAGTTACAGAAACGGAGAAAAACATGGAGCATACATTGGATTTTTTAAGGGAACAGAAAGTAGATGAAAGACTGATTCAGGATGTGGAATTGTTCCGGAAGTCTTATACAGTGGAGACAGAGGAAGAAACAAGGGTAGCAGAGCCGGATATGCTCTTTTATGGAAAAGAAGTGCTGGAAATGGCTATTGCAGCTCTTTTGGAAGGAGAAAATCTTCTGCTGACCGGTGCAAAGGCAACAGGAAAAAATGTCCTGGCAGAAACTCTTGCCTGGATTTTTCACCGTCCTGTGTACAATGTGTCTTTTCATGTGAATACTAACAGCGGGGATTTAATCGGCACAGATACGTTCCTGGATAATGAGGTGCAGCTTCGTAAGGGAAGTATTTACCGCTGCGCTCAGTATGGAGGCTTTGGTATTTTAGACGAAATTAATATGGCAAAAAATGATGCGGTTTCTGTGCTGCATGCATCTTTGGATTATCGCCGCTGTATTGATGTGCCGGGATATGACAAGATTGATATGCATCCTGCAGCCAGATTTATTGGCACCATGAATTATGGATATGCAGGCACCAGGGAATTAAATGAAGCTCTGGTTTCCAGATTTCTGGTGATTGATATGCCCCAGCAGGATGAGGAAACTCTGGAATTTATTTTCCGGTCTAAATTTCCCGGTATGAAGGAAAATGCTTTGAAACAGTGGATTGGATTGTTTCTGGATTTGCAGCTCAAGGCGCAAAATGGAGAGATTACCACAAAGGCAGTGGATTTAAGAGGAATTCTGGGCGCCATGAAAGCCATTCACAGAGGCTTGCAACCGGCTCTGGCTGTGAAAATGGGCGTGGTGAATAAGAGCTTTGATGTTTTTGAAAAAGAGATTGTACAGGATGTGGTTATGACCAGGATTCCCCAAAGCTGGACTGCCGCAGATGTGTTTGAGGATTAGAGACGGTATGGAAGAGTATGAACTGGAACTGGAAAACAGAATAAAAAATCTCATGTGGACCGTAAGTGGTGATTATTCCCTGGATTTTAAGCCGGATTTGGCAGCATTTGCCCGTTCTAGGTATGGCGCCCTGTATGATGGAATGAAGCAAGGGGCTTTTGCCCGCTATTTTGACCGGGAGGTCTTTTCCATGTATCTGGTAAAGAAAATGTACTGTCATGCCATGGAAGGGCCGCTCTTGTCCGTTTCCCAGCTTTGTATTGAATTTGCTGTTTCTGCAAGAATGATAAAGGAGCGGGAAGGCGTAGGAGAAATTCGAAGAAAAGCCTGTGAAGATATTCTGGAAAAAGAGTTTCACAGGCTTCAGGAGAATGAAGTGGGAAGATTGAAGCTGGCTATGTTTCGGGAGATTTTAAATGGCAGGGAACCAGCGCCCAAAAGACAGAAGAGATGGATGGATTTGCTCTGGAATTTGGAACACACAGAAGATACCATGGAGGTCATAAGGACAGCAGATATTCTCTATAATGAGGTAGTGGACCCTTATTTTGAGCGGCAGCATGGGACGTTAGAGCAGGTTCTGGCAGTGACCATGGAAGACCTGGCAGAATTTTCCTGGAAGGAATTTTTAGAAGAAGAAGCCATGGAGAGCAGCTTTGAGACTTATCTGGACAAACTAACTGAGCAGATGACCAACCTGGACACCATGGAAGCCTGCAAACAAGAGAAGGACAGGGAAGAACAGGAAAAAAAGAGTTCGGACAAGCGCGTTTTAGTGGTAGATGAGAAGGCACTGGAGAAAATGTATTCCTATGTGGAACGAAATTACGGGAAAACATTTCTGACAGAGGCAGAAGAGAAACGGATGAATTACCTTATGTGTAGGGGAATCCACAGTGATTGCAGCCTGTATTTTACCAGAGGAATTTTAAAAGACCCGGTGCTTCGCAATTACCAGTATGAGTATGCCAGAAAGCAAAAAGATAAAAATTTGTATGAATACTATGACAACCACAGAATTGTAAAAAATAATATACGGATTCTTACGGATATGCTTCGCAAAACTTTAATTATGCGGGATGAGACAGAGGAAGTTCTGGCAGACAGAGGGAAAATTGTTCCATCCAGACTCTGGCGGGTGGGAAGGACCAGTGAGGCGCGTTTTTTTACCAGAGAGTTATATCAGGATTCCAGCCGGTTTGTGGTGGATATTCTCCTGGACGCCAGTGGTTCTCAGCGCAGCAGACAGGGACAGGTGGCAATCCAGGCGTATATTTTAAGTGAGGCATTAAGCAATGTGGGAATTCCACACAGGGTTATGAGCTTTTGTACCTTTTGGGATTATACCATTTTGCATGAATTCCGGGACTATGAAGCACAGCGGAAGGAAAACAGCAATATTTTTGAATATGTAACCTCTTCCAATAACCGGGATGGACTGGCCATTAAGGCAATAGGAGGAGGACTTTTAGAGCGGGAAGAGGAGCATAAGATTCTCATTGTCCTGAGTGATGGGAAGCCTTATGATGTGATTTTGAACCGCCCGAATGCAAGAAATCCCAAACCCTATGAAGGAAATTATGCAATTTCTGATACAGGATTTGAAGTCCGCAGATTAAGAAGCCAGGGCGTATGCGTACTGGGCGTCTTTGCCGGAGAGGAGAAAGACCTGGCAGCAGAGAAGAAGATTTTTGGAAAGGATTTTGCTTACATCAGGAAAATTTCAGGTTTTTCCCCTGTAGTGGGAAGGTATCTGATGAAGCAGATAGAACGGGAAATATGAATAAAGTATTACATTTTTGAAAAAAAGATGTAATATTTTGCGTTTGCTCTTTCCTTTTTTCCTATTTTGTATTAAAATATAGAGTAGGGTTTTTGTTTTTATGGGATTTTGTAACTAGATAACAGATAAAAAACTATATAATGAAAGAAGGAGACACCATGATATCAAACCAGATACTCCAAAGTACCCTTGATGGGCTGAAAGGAATTTCAAGGACAGATTTTTGCATTACTGATATGGAAGGAAAGGTATTGGCATCTACATTTGCCAATAACGTATGCGGACAGGAAGAAGCAGCAGCCTTTGCCAATTCCCAGGCGGACAGCCAGGTGGTGAGGGGCAACCAGTATTTTAAGATTTATGATAATCATCAGTTGGAATATGTTCTGATTATGGACAGTACAGCAGATGATGCGTATACCCTGGGCAAACTGGTGGTATTCCAGATTCAGGGACTTCTTACTGCATATAAGGAACGCTTTAACAAGGATAACTTTATCAAAAACTTATTGCTGGACAACCTGTTGTTAGTGGATATCCATAACAGGGCAAAAAAACTTCATATTGAAGTGGATGTGAGAAGGGTTGTTTATATACTGGAAACAAACCAGGAGAAGGACTATGGCTCTTTAGAGAATGTGAAAAATCTTCTGGGCGGTAAATCCGGTGATTTTGTCACTGCAGTTGATGAGAAGAACATTATTATTGTAAAGGAACTGGCGCCTACAGATACTTATGTGCAGCTGGAAAAAACAGCAAATACCATTTTATCTACTCTTGGGGTAGAAAGAGACGGAAAAACCCACATTGCATATGGTACCATTGTGAAAGAATTAAAAGAAGTGTCACGTTCTTATAAAGAAGCAAAGATGGCATTGGATGTAGGTAAGATTTTCTTTGGAGACAGAGATGTGATTGCATACAGTTCTCTGGGAATCGGACGTCTGATTTACCAGCTTCCTATTCCCCTTTGTAAAATGTTTATCCGGGAAATTTTTGATACACATTCTCCGGATGACTTTGACGAGGAGACACTTACCACGATTAACAAGTTCTTTGAAAACAGCCTGAATGTATCAGAAACGTCCAGACAGTTGTTTATACACAGAAATACCCTGGTGTACAGACTGGATAAGCTGCAGAAAAGCACCGGGCTGGATTTGCGCGTCTTTGAAGATGCCATTACCTTTAAAATTGCCCTGATGGTAGTAAAATACATGAAGTACATGGAGACACTGGATTATTAAAAAAGTCTTAACGATTGTTTTATGAAAACAGGAGGTTATTATGATTGATTTAAAAGACGTGAGTAAATCATATAGCAAGGGTCAGCCGGCCATTGACCATATGAATCTTCACGTAGAGAAGGGTGAATTCGTGTTTATTGTAGGAAACAGCGGTTCCGGGAAATCAACCCTGATTAAACTGCTTTTAAAGGAGTTGGATCCTACCAGCGGCACGATTACCGTAAATGGCCAGGAACTGAATAAACTGCGTCGGAGAAAAGTGGCAAAATACCGTAGGGGAGTGGGTGTTGTGTTCCAGGATTTCCGACTGCTTAGAGACAGAAATGTATATGAAAATGTTGCTTTTGCCCAGAGGGTGATTCAGCGCCCCACCCGTATTATTAAAAAGCGGGTGCCGGAGGTGCTTACCCTGGTTGGACTGGCAGAAAAGTATAAATCAAAACCGGATCAGCTTTCCGGTGGTGAACAGCAGAGGGTGGCTCTTGCCAGAGCGCTGGTAAACAGACCAAACATTCTGCTGGCAGACGAGCCTACGGGTAATCTTGACCCTAAGAACTCTTTTGAAATTATGAAGTTATTAGAGGAAATCAACCAGAGAGGAACCACAGTCCTTGTAGTTACTCACAACAGAGAAATTGTAAATGCGTTTAAAAAACGCGTTGTCACAATGAAGAAAGGCGTCATTGTAAGTGATGAACAAGAAGGTGAATATCTGAATGAGAATTAGTACCATTGCATACATATTAAAACAGGGATTTAAAAATATCTGGCGTAACCTGAGATTTTCCCTGGCATCCATTGCGACCATGTCTGCATGTATCTTTTTATTCGGACTGTTTCTTTCCCTGTTGATGAACTTCCGCTATATTGTTCATTCAGCAGAAGAAGGGGTTGCAGTGATTGTTTATTTTGATGAAGGAACCAAGCAGGAGCAGATAGACCAAATCGGCTCTGAGATTGATAAGCGTCCGGAAGTATCGAAGATGAAATATATTTCTGCAGATGAAGCATGGGATGAGTATAAGGAAATTTACCTGGACGGAGATGAGGACATGGCGGATGGATTTAAAGACCAGGATAATCCTCTTGCAAACTCAGCCCGTTATGATGTTTATCTGAAAAATGTAGAAGACCAGGCTGATCTGGTAAAATATATTGAAGGTCTGGATGGCGTTCGTAAAGTAGAACATTCGAAACAGGCGGCAGATACCTTATCCACCTTTAATAAGTTGATTGCTTATGTTTCAGTGGCAATTATTTTAATTTTACTTGCAGTAGCCTTTTTCCTTATCAGCAATACCATTACCATGGGTATTTCTATCCGTCAGGAAGAAATTGGTATTATGAAGCTGATTGGAGCTACAGACTTTTTCGTAAGGTCACCCTTTGTTCTGGAGGGTATTTTGTTAGGCGCTATTGGAGCGGCTCTTCCTCTGGGCGTACTTTATGTGATGTATGATAAAGCCATTGGCTATATTATTTCCAAATTTAGTGTTATTGGTAATTTCCTGCAATTTTTGGATGTGTGGACTGTATTCCAATTCCTGATTCCGGTAGGAATTGGACTGGGAGTTGGTATCGGACTTTTCGGAAGTATCTTCTCTATCAGAAAACACTTAAGAGTGTAAAACTATGATAGGGACTGTTGCATGATGCTTAATGCGACAGTCCCTTTCCATATATAAAATCAGGAGAATTAGGAGCAGAAAAAATGGAGCGGAAGAAATTTTTTAAGGGATTTTTGGCAGGGATTCTGGTCACTGTATTAGTTGGAACAGCCGGAATCAAGGTTTACGATGTGGTTCAGTCTAAGGAGCGCAATCAAGGGGCAGTTACAGATGCTTTTGTGGAAAAAGCGAAGCTGATTGAGCGGATTGTGGATAAGAAATACACAGGAGAAGTGGACAAAGAGGATATGGAGTCCATGATGTATAAAGGGCTGATGGCAAGTCTGGGAGATCCTTATTCTGCATATTACACCAGTGAGGAATATGAAGAACTGAACACCGAGACTACCGGTTCTTATAAGGGAATCGGAGTTGTGATGCAGATGAACATGGAATCCGGCACCGTAAAGGTGGTTCGTTGCTATGAGACAGCGCCGGGAGCAAAGGCAGGGCTTTTGCCGGAAGATATTCTGGTGGCTGTGAACAATGAAAGTATTGCAGGCATGGAACTTAGTGAAGTAGTGGATAAAATCAAAGCTTCTGAAGATGAAATAGCTCATCTTACCATTGCAAGAGATGGAGAGGCGGATTATCTGGAGTTTGATATTCCTTTGGAAGAAGTGAATATTCCGGTGGTAGAATCTGAAATGCTGGAGGACAATATTGGTTATATTGCTCTTTATGAATTTACGGAACAGACAGAACCACAATATATGGAAGCCTTTAAAAATCTGAAAAAAGAAGGCATGGAGCGTCTGATTGTGGACGTGAGAGGAAATCCGGGAGGACTTCTGACTTCTGTATCTGATATCCTAAAGGATATGCTGCCTGAGGGCCTGATTGTTTATACAGAGGATAAGGATGGAAAGCGGGAAGAAATAAAATGTGATGGTAAACATCAGCTTGATATGCCTCTGGCTGTTCTGGTGAATGGAAACAGTGCCAGCGCCTCAGAGATTTTTGCAGGGGCAATTCAGGATTATGAGATTGGAAGCATTGTAGGGACTACCACCTTTGGAAAGGGGATTGTTCAGAGTGTAATTCCTCTGTCTGACGGAAGCGCTGTGAAAACCACAACAGCCAAGTATTACACGCCGAAAGGCCGCTGCATCCACGGAACGGGAATTACACCGGATGTGGAAGTGGAATTAACCGAAGGGCTGGAGCAGAAAACAAGCATTACTCATGAGGAGGATAATCAGCTTCAGAAGGCTATTGAGGTGGTAAAGGGTATATCGAAATAAGGAGATTTTTTCACCATGCAAAAGTTACGAAACCATGTATTGGCTCAGACCTTTCGGGAGTTAAAGGGGAATCCCAAATGGTCTATTTGTACAGAACCTCTGTGGTTCATTCCCTATTCGCTGTTTATGCCCTTTCAGACCCTTTATATGAGGAAACTGGGGCTTAGCAGTGTGGAAATCGGAACTACGGTTACCGTTGGATTTATTCTGCAGATGTTCTGCGCTTTGATTGGCGGTGTAATTACCGATAAAATGGGGCGCAGAAAGGCTACCGTCATTTTTGATACCCTTGGCTGGACAGTTCCCTGTCTTATTTGGGCTTTTTCCCAGAACTTCTGGTGGTTTCTGACGGCAGCAGCAGTCAATGCTGCCTTCCAGATTACTAACACTTCCTGGAACTGTCTTTTTATTGAGGATTGTCCGCCAAAGCACATTACCAATGCCTTTACTCTGATTCAGATGTGTGGGATGTTATCTGTGTTTTTCTCACCGCTGGCGGTGATTTTGGTAGGGAAATATGATGTAGTTCCGGTGATGCGCTGGCTGTATTTCATTGCAGCCCTTTCCATGCTGGCGAAGTTTTTGCTGCTGTATCATTTTGGGGGTGAGACTCAGGTAGGGAAAAAGCGCATGGAAGAGACAAAGAATCTTTCTTATTTCTCCATGATGAAAGGTTATGGAACGGTCTTTCTTACCATGATAAAGTCTGGAAAAATGCGGCTGGTGGTGTATTTGATGGCTCTTACCAATATCATTCAGATTGCCACCACAAATTTCTTTTCTTTGTATGTGACAGAAAAGATTCATTTGTCGGATGAGCTGGTGGCTGTGTTTCCGGTTCTTAGGACTCTGGTGATGCTTGCCTTTGTTATAGGGCTTCAGAACCTGTTTCAGAAGCTTAGAATGAAGGTTTCATTTCTGGTGGGATTTCTCATGTACATAGCAAGCCATCTGCTTCTTTTGCTTACACCGGAGAAAAATCTGCTTCTGGTCATGGGTTATACCATTTTGGAAGCAGCGGCCTATGCGGTCATCATTCCACGAAAAGACGCCCTTATGGCGCATTATGTAGAACCAAAGGAACGTTCCAGAATTTATGCATTATATAATGTGTTAATGATTGGTATTTCCGTTCCCTTTGGAAGCCTCATTGGCTGGATGTTTGAGGTAAATCCAGGGCTTCCATTCCTGTTTAATATTGCCCTGTTTGGCCTTTGTATTCTTCTTACCATGGGCTCCAGAGACTTATCCAGGCTGGAGGAAAGTATAGGATAAAAAGTGTATTCTTAAAAATTCAGGTGCTTCGGGAGAGTATATACTTTCGGAGTACCTGGAAATTCTTAAATTTATTCTTGTGACATATCGAAAAGCTGTTCAAATGCAAGTCAGTAATAGTTCAGTGTGAAAATAAATAGTTGATATGATGGTATGGAAACTTCATTAGGGAGCTGCTTGAAATATGGAGTTGGTTTCTTTATAATGAATTTGTAAAGGAGATTAGTGCATATGATGAATGAACTTTCAAGAGATTTATCTTATGCAAAAGAGAAAGTACAGTATGATGCTCAGTGTAAACAGGTGTTAAGTCAGAAAGAAATTCTGGCTTGGATTTTGCAGCGTACTGTAGAAGAATTTACAGATATGACAGTGGAAGAAATTATTCCGTATATTGAAGGAAAACCAGAAATTTCTGCTGTTCGCGTATATCCTGGAGAAAGCAACGGGGAAAAAATATCCGGGATGACCAATGAAGATAAAGCTGCTGAAGAGGGGGCTGTGTACTATGATATTCGATTTTATGTTTACATACCTGGAAGCAAAGAGCAAATAAAAATGATTTTCATATCAAAATGACCAATGAACTTGGAAAGGAGATGAACATCATGTGTAACTTATCAGATTTAGTAGAAGAGAAGGGGATTGAGAAAGGGAAAAGAGAGATAGCAAAGAAATTGCTCCAGTTAAATATGGGAAGTGACGAAAAAATTATAGAAGCTACAGGGATTTCCATGGAAAATTTGAAACTTATAAAAAAAGAGCTGGAAAGCAGCAAATAAATAATAGAGAAATATAAACAAGCACGAAGGAGAACAACACATGAATTTTCAGGAAGTAATTAAAAATGCCAGGGAAAATATAGGGCCATACTGTAAAGCCTGCAGCACATGCAATGGCCACGTCTGTAAAAATACCATTCCGGGACCAGGGGCAAAGGGAACCGGGACAGTTGCCATACGAAATTATGAAAAATGGCAGGAAATCTGTATTAATATGGACACTATATGTGAGCAGAAACCAGTAAGTACAGAGATTGAACTGTTCGGAAAATCCTTTAAGTATCCGGTGTTTGCAGGACCGGTGGGAGCTGTAAAACTTCATTATGGAGATAAATATACAGATTTGGAATACAATGAAATCCTGGTGGCTGGGTGTAATGACAGCGGTATTGCAGCATTTACCGGAGATGGCACAGACCCTAAGGTCATGGAGGAGGCAGCAAAAGCCATTAAGCGGTGCGGTGGCATGGGAATTCCCACCATCAAGCCCTGGGATATGAATACTATAAGAGAAAAAATGGAACTGGCAAAGAAATCAGGAGCTTTTGCCATTGCCATGGATATTGATGCAGCAGGGCTTCCGTTTTTGCAGAACTTAAATCCGCCTGCCGGTTCCAAGTCTGTGGAAGAATTAAAAGAAATTGTGAAAATGGCAGAAGTACCGTTTATCCTGAAAGGAATTATGACACCCAATGCAGCCAGAAAAGCTCTGGAAGCGGGAGTACAGGGCATTGTGGTGTCTAACCATGGAGGAAGAGTGCTGGACCAGTGTCCTGCCACAGCAGAAGTGCTGCCAACTATTGTAGAAGCAGTGGGAAGAGATATGAAAATTCTGGTAGACGGGGGAATCCGCACCGGCATTGATGTGTTTAAAGCCCTTGCTCTGGGTGCAGATGCAGTGCTGGCAGCCAGACCTTTTGTTACTGCTGTTTATGGAGGCGCAGAGGAAGGGGTAGAAGCTCTGGCAGAAAAGTTCGGTGCAGAGCTTATTGATACCATGAAAATGTGCGGAGCTTTTTCCATAGAGGAAATCAGCCCGGAAATGATTTGGAAAGAATGAGGATAAGAAGTATATGAAGGACAGAGATATCTGGATTAAGCTGTTAAAAGAAAAATATCCCACCAAACAGGCAGTATGCAGGGAAATTATTAATCTGACTGCCATTATTAATCTTCCAAAAGGAACAGAACACTTTATGAGTGATATCCATGGAGAATATGAAGCGTTTTTACATATTATGAACAACTGCTCCGGGGTGATTCGGGAAAAGGTGCGGATGCTGTTTTCGGAAACTTTAAGTGTGCGGGAACAGCAGGAAATCTGTACCCTGATTTATTATCCAAGGGAAGTGATGAACCGTAAGAGAAACCTCAATGAACTTTCAGAAGACTGGTATCGTTTGATGCTGAATTATCTTCTGGAACTTGCCAAGATGGTTTCCTCTAAATACACCAGGTCAAAGGTCAGGAGAGCTTTGCCAAAGGAATTTGGAGATATTATTGACGAGCTGCTGCATTTTATGCCAGATGAGGATGATAATCAGATTCGCTATCACAGACAGATTCTGGATACCATTATTGGAATCGAAAATTCCGAAGAATTTATTGTGGCTCTGGCAGAGCTGATTAAACGTCTGGCAGTAGACCACCTGCATATTGTTGGAGATATTTTTGACCGGGGCGGAGATGCAGACAAAATCCTGGATTTGTTAATGGAATACCATTCTTTGGACATAGAATGGGGAAATCATGATATTCTCTGGATGGGAGCAGCCTGTGGAAATGAAGCCAGCATTGCAACGGTTGTGAAAAATAATATGAAATATAATAATATTCAGATTCTGGAAAGTGGTTATGGTATCAGTCTTCGCTCTCTGGTATTGTTTGGGGAGAAAACATATCCGGAGCTGGAGGTTATGGAGGCCGCTCAAAAAGCCTTGTCTATTATTTTGTTTAAGCTGGAAGGACAGACCATTTTGCGCCATCCGGAGTATAATATGCAGGATCGTCTTCTTCTGGATAAAATTGATTATGAAAATAAAACCGTGGTTTCCCAGCAGATGACTTATGCTATGAAGGATACGGATTTTCCTACTGTGGACAGGGAACATCCGTATGAGCTTACAGAAGGAGAACAAAAAGTTATTCAGGATTTGAAGTTTTCCTTTTTAAACAGCCACCGGCTTCAGAAACATGTGGATTTTCTTTTTGAAAAAGGCTGCATGTACAAGCGTTACAATGAAAATCTTCTTTACCATGGCTGTATTCCTCTGGACGAGCAGGGGAATTTTGACGGGATTGAGATTGACGGAAATACTTATATGGGCAGGGAATATCTGGATTATGCAGAACGCATGGTAAGAAAAGTGCGAAAAGGGGAAGCCGGACAGGATGGGCTTGATTTTATGTGGTATCTCTGGACAGGGAAAAAATCCCCTTTGTGCGGAAGAAATATTAAAACCTTTGAACGTACCTTTATCCAGGATAAAACAGCCTGGAAAGAGCCAACAGACCCTTATTATAAGTTTTATCACACAGAAAAGACCTGTAACATGATTCTTAGGGAATTTGGTTTGTTTTCGCCTTTATCCCACATTATTAACGGGCATACTCCGGTGAAGACGGTAGAGGGAGAAGAGCCGGTACGCGCCAATGGCAAGCTCATTGTCATTGATGGCGGTTTCAGCCAGGCCTATCACAAGACCACAGGAATTGCCGGATATACCTTGATTTATAATTCTCATGGAATGCGGATTAAGGCACATCAGCCTTTTGAAAGTGTAGAAAAAGTGCTAGAAGAAAATAAGGATATTGAATCTACTTCAACCATGTTTGAAACGGAAGAAGATAGAATCATGGTTGGAGACACTGACGAAGGAAAAGAGATAAAAGAAGAAATTCAAATGCTGAAGAAACTTTTGGAGGTTTACAGGGGGAAATAGCATGTGAAAAGGATCAGAGAAAAGTTAGATGTGTATTTGAATAATTTAAAGATAAAGAGAAAGATTTTTCTGCTGTATTTTTATTGTGTCATGCTTCCATTGGTTCTTACAGATACAGTGATTTGTGGAATGTTTATTCATGATGAAAGAGAAGCCAGGGAAGTGCGACTTAAAAATATGGTAAAATCTGTAGAATATATGATGAATAGTGCGGCAGATGAAGCAGCAGCCTTGTCAGAAAGGGGATGTGAAAAAACTCGATTGAGTTTTTTCGCATCCCTCTTTTTGCTTTTGTTGTGTATAAATTGCTAGAATCCTACGTTGAAAAGGTGCACTTCCCCTACCCCATAGAGATTCTCTTTTTGAATCTATGCGGCAGTTCTATTTCTCATCTTTTTGTTCTGATATTTATATAGATTATGTCCTATTGCCACAAGTAAAACTTCTAGTTTAACCGAATTAATACCTCTTCGGACAATTCTCTTGTACCAACGGTCGTTTTTCATGATTCCGAAAGTGCCTTCTGCTTGTATCGAACGGTTCATTCGTAACAGCGCACCATGAATACTTTCTAAGTTTTCGATTACTTCCTGATGCATTGCAGTGAGTTCCTGATTGATCCGAATAGTTCGATTTTTATCTGTTTTCTTACATTTCTCTGCATATGGACATCCACTGCAATCTTCACATTCATACAGTTCTTCCTTGCGTCCGTATTGATTTCCCCTCACACTTCTTCTGTATAAAAGATGAAATGCTTTATCGTTAGGACATCTCATGACACCTTGTTCATCAATTCTAAAATTAACTGCACGAAATGGATCTTCATGATACTTTCGATCCTTGGTTTCCTTTTTAAACATTGGAAACTTCATATACTTTTCAATTCCGTTTTGTTCGCAAAAAATATAGTTGTTATATGATCCATATCCAGCATCTGCCACAGGATACTTGGGATAGAAGCCATAAGTTTGTTTGAAGTGCTCCATCAAAGGAATGAAACAGTCCATATCTGAACGATAATGGTTCACATCAACAACTGCGATATATTCATCTGCTACACCAATCTGTACATTGTATGCCGGCAGAAGCTGATCATTGCCCATGTAATCCGTTTTGATGCGCATAAAGGTAGCTGATTTATCTGTTTTAGAATAGCTGTTACGATCAGGACCACAAATGTCAATTCTTTCTATGTATTCCTGAAGTTTCTGACAGAAACCAGTCAAATGTTCATAATGACGCTGCTCTTTGGATTTTCTCTTCCCGCTTCCGTAAACAAATGCACTTATATCTAGATCCCATAAAAGCACTAGCTGATCAATGATTTCATTCAGATAATCTGGTACATACTCAGAATTAGTTGAAATCTGTACTCCACTCCATGCGATTTCTGTGTTGATTTCCTCAATCTCCGTAGTGATTTTTTCATAAAGCTTGTAACGGAACTTTTCGGTAGCCTTCTTCCAAACCCAGGTATATTTGTTGGCGTTTGCTTCAAACTTGGAACCATCGATATAGATGTGTTGCAAATCCACATGCTCCTCGTTGAAGATAGCTTGATTGATGTCGTTAAAAA
>ENA-OROR01000105-OROR01000105.1-human-gut-metagenome-genome-assembly--contig:-NODE-105-length-85941-cov-10.410812_pt1 | contig 85941 bp, 90 predicted proteins | sample MGYA00242135_ERZ509060 | MGnify/ENA primary metagenome ERZ509060 (study PRJEB26280, sample SAMEA2338742) | human gut metagenome | biome: human gut; feature: human-associated habitat; material: faeces... | reverse complement strand
CGGTGAGCAAAAGACGCTCCGATTTTTCCCAGAATGGGTCCCCGCCGGACCCTTCACCCTTGGTGTTGGTCATCAGGGTCGTGACCAGTTTCAGAATGTCCTTTTCGCTGTGGACATAGGCGAAGGGGTTGTAGTGCATCGACTTTTTGAAGTTGATGGTGTTCAGAATCCTGACCTTGTAGCCGTTTTTCAGAAGTGCGTTCCCACACTCGACCACGATACTACCTTTGGGCTGCATTTTGTCAAGATAAAAAATCAAGATGCTGCTGCAAATTTAAAAATTGCCAGCTTTCGCTTCTTTTCGGATGATTTTTCGCATTTGAGTATCCAACGTGCTCTTTGCATTCGGATTGAAAAAGATGTTGACGTTGTAAGTTGTGTTTCTGACTCGCATGGTCAACAGTCCGTCAGCGGGGCGATGTTCGGTCAGAGTGATAGTTTTGCTCATTTGTGCTTCTCCTTTTACAATGTGTGTTCGGTTGCCTTTTGCTGGGACTGTAATTTTTTCTGTTCAAGCGCTGCCTTGCTATCGTTCAACTTTTTCAGCACCGATTCCTTCTCCGGGGTCTTGCCGCCCGGTGCGGAAAGCTGCTGCTTATTCAGCACCATGTCGATATACTTGCGGATGTTTTTCAGAGCAGAGATGTCCGGCTGCAAGGTTTCCAGTTGAGTGCGCAGCTCTGCGCTGCCGGATTGCAGCGCAGAAAATTCGGCATCCAATGCCGAAACATCCACCGCGGTGCTGCCGTTCAGCTTCATCAGGGTGCGGACGGCTTTATTGAAGGTGTCCAGTTCCTCCTTGTGCTGGGCGGCATAAGCGTCCTTGGTCAGCTTAAAGTTTTTCTTCATAAAGGTATCGTGGACAGGTTTCAGCTTGGCATGGACGGCGGCAGCATCCTTGATCTGAGCGATTGCCCGCATACGGTTTTCATTTTGCTTCAACTGCCTGCGGAGAGGGGCGGCGGTCTGATTCAGGTTAGAAATTGCAGTGTCCAAATCCTCGATGGTGTTCAGGGAATGGGCTTTCAAATAGTCCACCGCCTGTTTGACTTCCTCAAAGTCTCGGACAGTGCATTTCAGTTCTGCCTTGCCAGACCAATCGCTCCGCTGCTCGTTGCGAAGGTTGAAGCAATCCACCAGCAAGTCGGACAGCGTGGGTTCTTTCGCCTTTTCCAGAGCGTCCAGAAGAAGCTGCTTCTTTTCGTTCAGGTCTGCGATCCAGCGTTGCAGCCCACGAATTGCACTGCGGATGGACTGCATCAGGCTGTTAGCGGCTCGAATATCACGATTCAGATTGCCGAGAAAGGTTTCTACTCCCCGCTTTTCCATCTGGTGTGCGGCGGGGCCGAGATGCACAGTCGGTATCTGCTGGATGCCCTGCCGCTCAAAGGAGCGGAGGTCAACACGTTCCGGTCTGCCAGCAGCTTCCAGATAGCGGTTGGTGATGGTCTCCCAGCCATGCCGCCAGACCTCGGCGTACTTCTGGTCGTTCCAGTCCACCGTGTTTTCCTTGTGGCACTTCCAGTTGCCGGAAGGAAGCTGAATGCGCTCACCGTTCTCGTCAAGGTCGTAAACCTTTCGGGCTTTCGGGAGCCACTTACCGTGTTCATCCATTGCCCGGAGCGTCAGCAGAATGTGGGCGTGTGGGTTTCCATCTCCCTTGTCGTGGATGGCAAAGTCGGCAATCATCCCTTTGGAAACAAACTGCTCCTGACAAAATTCCCGAATCATTTTCAAATACTGTTCTTTCGGCACCTCCACCGGGAACGCCAGCACGATGCGCCGGGCAAGCTGGGAGTTCCACTGGTTCTCTAAGGCTTCTACGGCGTTCCAGAGCGTTGCCCGGTCTGCATATCCGGGCGGCGCATGGGACGGCAGCATGATCTCGGCGTGGACAAGTTCTTTCTTCTTGTTGTAGAATTTCGTTTTCTGGTCGTACTCACTGAACAGCCGTTCGCCACTCTGGTAAGCGGCCCCGGCAACAGCAGACTGCCCTTGGCTGCGCTTGACGATGGTAATTTTGAAATGCGGACACGGAATAGGCATCACCTCCTGATGACATTTGAATCGTTCTCTTGTAAAAATCACGGAATTATGGTACTATTATTTTGGATAAGTAAGCAGAAAGCTGGTGAGCCAATGCCGGAAAGAAAATCACAACAGGAACTGGATTTTGAACGGAAACATGAAGAAGATTTGCAGCGGTTACGTGGGCTACGTCTGATTGACGATGATTTCATGGCTGCGGTGTTTGAAGAACGTGCCTGTGCTGAGTTCCTTTTGCAGATCATCTTGAAACGGGATGACTTGACTGTTAAAGAGGTTCATGGCCAGTACAGCATCAAAAATCTGCAGGGCCGTTCAGTCCGATTGGATATTTTGGCAGTGGATAGGGAAAACCGTGCATATAATATTGAGGTGCAGCGCAGTGACCGTGGTGCTAGTGAAAAGCGCGCACGGTACAATAGCAGTCTGCTGGATGCAAACTTGACTGATGCGGGCGATGATTACGATGCGCTGAACGAAACATACGTTATCTTTATCACCGAAAATGATGTGCTAAAGGCCGGGCTCCCGATTTACCATGTTGAACGCACTGTTCAGGAAACCGGAACGTTTTTCAACGATCAGGCACACATCGTCTATGTGAACTCGCAGATCAAAGATGAAACTGCATTGGGAAAGCTGATGCACGACTTTTTCTGTACCAACTCGAAGGATATGAATTATTCCATTTTGGCACAGAGGGTTCGTTATTTCAAAGAAGACACGAAGGGAGTGGCAGCTATGTGCAGAGCTATGGAAAAGATGCGGGATGAAACCGAGCATGAAACATCGGTCAAACACGCATTGGCAATGTTGGCAGATGGTGTGCCTTGTGAAAAGGTGGCAAAGTACACCGACCTTTCAATTGAGGAAGTCCGGGCATTAGCTGAAAAGAAATCTGCCTAACAAAAAGATAAGCCGATTGGAAATGTTGCTGTTTCCAATCGGCTTTTTCTATGCGTGTTTTATGGTAGAGAGCAAAAGGATAGCTGCGGTAGCAGCGCAAGGAAAATGCAGTTTTCCTTGGGATGGAATCGAAGCTGGCGCACAAACGCCAGCTTCGATTTCATCGAGCCGTCTGCAAGACCGCAATTTCACCGGAACGGTGTATAATTGCGCCCTTTATTCTAAAGGGTTTTGGACGTTGCTGCGTTCGTGAACATCATGCACCATCTTTGCAAGAGCCAGCACGACTTCCGGTTGACGGAACGAGATCTTCAAAAGCTCCATCACCTGATCGTCGGTCAGTTCTCCCGGACAGACCAAAAAGCTTTCCAGCATTCCGGCACGAGTGCAAAGGCGATGCACACGCTCTCTCCGGTTCAGCTTTGACATCTGACGTTCAAGGATTTTCTCCCGGTGCTGGCAAGAGCGCAGCTTCTGCTCTGCTTTGGCTTTTTCGTTGCGGAGATAGGCAAGGTCGGTTTTGGGTTGGGTCAATGACATCACGCTCCTTTGGCATAACTAAATTTCCAATTGATATGTATTAGTGAAAATTGTATAATGAAGTCAGAATGCACGATATAGCACCTTTTATGAGTGCTGAAGGAGATAACTATGTACCTTTCAAAATTATCAATACAAAATTTCAGAATGTTTTCTGACAAAGTTGAAGTCAAGTTTTCCAAAGGGCTTAATCTGTTGGTAGGTGAAAATGGTTGCGGAAAGAGCACGGTAATTGACGCTATTCGTGTCCTTCTTAGCGAGTCTGAATTTTCGAGAAAAGGAGTATCCGAAGAAGATTTTCATATTGACTATCAAACACCTTCTTCAGAACCATCGGACTGTATTAAAATCTCTGGTTTTTTTTCAGAACTAAGTGAGGACCAAAAAGTTGAATACCTGACTTGGCTGACCGATACGTTTGACGCAAAGCTCAATTTAGAGATTCAGCATACAACAAATATTAGAAATGTGTATAAGCAGAATCGATGGGGTGGAAAATCATCAGGAAGTATATTTGATTGGGAACCATTAAATGATATCCAATGTGTTTATTTACCACCTCTCCGAGATGCAGAACGGGCATTGAGATCCGGACGGGGGTCAAGATTATCGAGGCTGATTGCAAACTTATCTGAAGATAAGTTAAAGGAACTTCGTGGACATTCCAAACTGATGCCCTTGGAAGAAGACTTTAACAGTTTTAATTCTGCCGTTTCGCAAGAGGAAGAAATTATACATGCTAAAAACTTAATCAACGAAAGCTTAGAAAAGGCAGCTGGCACAGTATATAGTCAGAAAACAGCAATTCAATTCAACCCTTTGAAATATGAAAGAATCATTGAATCTTTTCAACTATTATTCTTTCCGAATAGCACTTCGGAACCATCAATTGATTTGTTCAGAAGTCTCTCGGAAAATAGTCTTGGTTATAATAACTTGATTTATATTGCTACAATTCTTGCAGAATTCGAAGGCTTAAAAGACAAATATACAACTCCACGAATTCTTTTAATTGAAGAACTTGAAGCGCATCTTCATCCCCAGCTCCAGATAAAATTGTTGAAGTTTTTACAGGAACAGGCAGAGAAAAATGATATTCAAGTAATAATAACCACACATTCTGTCTCGTTGGCATCGTCTGTTTCAATTGACAATATTATTTCTTTCAATCAAACAGATTCTGGCAGCATGATTGTTCCGTTATGTGACTGTGGTCTGGATGATGAAACTAGAAAATTTATAAATCGATGGCTGGATGCCACAAAATCCACGCTCCTTTTCTCCAAAGGTAATATTTTAGTAGAGGGCATAGCCGAAGCGATTGTTGTTCCAAAACTAGCCCAGATATATTTAAAAAGAATGTGTTCGGCAAAAAAGTGTAAAGTATCCAGTCTAGAAGAAGCCGGAATATCCATTATAAACATGAATGGAATATATTTTACACGCTTTATGCAACTATATAATGGATATAAGCTTAATATTCCATCTAAAGGAGAAAAAGAATCAAAAACCACATATGCCGAGCGTATAAAAATTTTCATGAAACGAGAAGGCTCATATGAACCTTCTGAATACACAAAGGTTTCATCTATTCCGCAAAGATGTGTTGCCTTAACAGATAATGATCCGCCAAAAGATTCTGCTCTTCCACAAAAAGGTGAGCATTTGAAGGGCGAAAATCCATTTCTCTACTATAAAGATCAGTCTGCGGCAATGACAAATAATTGCAGAGTATTTGTCAACAGTAAAACTTTTGAGTATGATCTTGCAATCGAAAGCCATCACAATGCTAAAATTATGTTGGAAACTCTTTTATCTGAAATTTCCTCTAAAATACGGCAGGATAAAATCAAGGAATATATTGATATGATCAATAGCGATACGGTAAGCGATGATGCTCAAATGTCATATTTTATTCTTACGCAAATCGAGTCATCAGAAATTGGGAAGGGATTATTTGCACAATTACTCTCTGATGCAATTGATGATGAATTTGACATTCCGCTATACATAATAGAAGCTATTGACTTTATGCTGGGAATTGAAAAATGAATGAAAATATGATTTGGCTTGTTCCTGATCTCTGCGGCACAATAGTAAATATAAAAAATCATTCTCTTTGTTCAGGCCGACTATCAAACAAGTGTCGCCATGATCAATGCTGTGCTTTATTTCATCTTACTGATGATCAAATCAACTATGTTCTATCAGATATTGGATCTGACATCTATTTGAATTCCTGTCCAGGAAGCGGAAAAACAGAAGTGATTGGAGTCAAGGTCGCTTATGAACTATCACATTGGCAATCTAAAACGAGCGGAATTGCGATTTTGACATTTACAAATTCGGCGGAAGATGAAATAAGAAATAGAACTGTATCATATCTCCGGCATCAGATACAATACCCCCATTTCCTTGGCACATTTACAAGTTGGCTTCATGGATATATTGCCAATCCCTTTCTTAATCGCATCGTAAAAAAGCTATCTGAGGAATCTGATTCCATCCTGAAAATTGTGGATTCTTCATGTGAAAGTGAGTTTTTAAACGCATTTAAAACCAACTATTCTTATGGAAGGCTTGGAAACATTCCGGCAAATCACTTCTTTTATGATATAAAATCCGAAAAATATTGTTATTGTGGTGATAAACTTAGTACCGAAAAAGAAGAATTTAAAAAACAATGTGATCAGGGAAAGAAACACATAAAGGCTGATTTGAAAGCAACCAAGAAAAAATTTAGAGAACGTGGCTTTTTCGTATATGAAGATATTGAGTGCTTAGTTGATTACCTTTTAAAAACTCACTCCAATATTGCCAGCTTGATTGCCAAACGGTTTCCTTTTATTATCATTGATGAATGCCAAGATTTATCATATGTTCAGCTTTCAATTCTTAACGAGCTCCATAGGTACGGTACTCAAATACACCTTGTGGGAGATTTGAATCAAGCAATATATGGGTTTCGTAGCATTGAACCCAGTGATACGAAAAACTTTATTATGAAGAATCATTTTAAAGAAATGCATTTGATTGAAAATTTTCGGAGTAATCAAGCAATTGTAAATGTTTCGGGACGAGTAGTTAATCGAAAAAGCTACATAGTTGGAAAAAAAGAACAAACTGCTAATACTCCGCTCGTTGCATTACTGTATAATGGAGGAAAGGAAGAAAAGTTAATACAATCATACCAAAATCTTCTTTTACAGGAAAGCATTCAATTTCAAGACTGCTGTATAATTGTCAGAAACATGGCGCTCAAGAGAAAGCTTTTAGGAGTAAAATCCGATAATCCCAATATGAGTCCCAATATCATAGAGGATTTTGCACATTTTGTTTATTTGCAAAGAAATACAGATGTAGCATCCTTCCAGGAAGGATTACACTATCTTAGTCGAGCGGTCCAACGATCGTATTTTTCAGCAGAAGAGCATGAAAGTTCCATAAATCTATATAAACCACAATGTGTCGATTCAGAAACTTGGCGGCAAATTTTATTATGTATCAGAAAGGCGCTCGTTAGTAGTGAAGATACTCTCAACTTGGAACTTTCATGGGGCTCGTGGAAGAATGCATTATCAGATTCTCTTGCAAATGCTCACCATAAATCTATCGGTGAATATCATATCGGGAAATTGAGAAATAAAGTAAAGAATAAAAAGGTTATAGCAACATTTCACCAAAGCACAAATTCCACACAAAATTGTAATTTAAAGATTGAAACCATACATGGTTGTAAAGGCAGAGGATTTGAGTCCGTTCTATTTGTTTCTTCTGCGAAGCAGAGTTGCGATTCTGCGAGCTATTGGAAAAACTGGTTTCCGCAGGGAGAATCTGAAACAACCGAATCAACGCGACTCGCATACGTTGCTTTTTCCAGAGCAAAACAGTTCTTGGCCATAGGTATCCCCACTCCTACTAATTCGTCACTTGATGATACAGATTTTCGGTTAATTCAAAACTACGGATTCAAAGTTTATGATTGCAGCACACAGTCTTGGATAGAAAAATGATTTTGGGGACTTCCATAGTGACTTATCAAAAATCCTCGGTCTGCTATTTTGCAGGCCGAGGATTCTCTTACACACTTATTTAATTCTCTACCACCGTCAGATACCCCTGCACAATTGCGGCAGGCAGCAAGAATTTCTTTTCCACGTTGCCAAAGCGTACTGTGACCATATCGGGCTGGATGGCTGCTACCGTGCCAACGCCAAACGCCTTATGCTTGACCTTGACACCAACCTTGATTTTGGAAACATCCACCTTGACAGGCGGTTTTGGCTGAGCGGCTGGCTGGCTGTTCAGACCAAAGCTCGGCTTTGCAGCTCCAATGCCAACACTCGAACCCACCGGGCGTGGTGTAAAGCTGCCGGGGGTACTGGAAGCCGGGCGGGGCGTATAGCTGTTGCTCGGCTTGTGGATTTTGCTGCCGGAAGCCTGCGTGCTTTGCACTGTGTTGGTTTTGGGTGTAAAACCGCCATGGCTGATGATAGGTTTCGTGGGCTGCGGTGCAGGCTTCTTTTCAGGAGCCGGTTTCGGCTCGTCCTCGTCCGGGGTGAAATAGGGCTTTGCGGGCAGGTCATCCGGAGCGGGCGCAGGGGCTTCCATAGATGCCTGCTGCAAGGTAAACATCTTGTTGTAGTCGGCATCCGAGAGCACTGTATCCCAACCGCCACGATCCTCGCCCTCGTGACGATTAATGCCGGTATAGCTCAGACTGGCATCTTCGTACCGCTTGAATTTGTACACGGCATCGTTCATCAGAGAGTCGTTGAATACACCCAGCGATACCAGCAGTTCAAAGTCCTTCACCGACAGACCGGTGACCTTCTTGAACAAACCCGGCTCCAACTGGGTGATCACGTCCTTCAGGCAGCGCTCCCGGTAGTCCGTCAGATACATGAACACCGGAATGCGGGTGGCAAACTTGATGAGCTTTTCCTGAATCTGCTTGCGCTTGGACTTGTACTCTTTTTCCTCGTCCGAAAGCTCCTTCTTCTGCTTCGGGGTAAGGTCTTTGGTGCCTTCCTTCTTCGCCTTCTTCACCTTTTCAGACTTGGCGATGATGGTTTCGATGTCCGAATTCAGGCTGCGGAAGCCTTCGATCTTCATCAGAGCATCCATGGCATCCTTGTTGGCGATGAGTCGGGAGAGGGTCTCGTTGTCCACGTTCACCAGAAGTACGCTTTCCCAGCGCTTTGCCAGAAGAGTGGCAGAAGTGCCAGCCATGGCAATGTCGAGAATATCCCCGGCGTTGATCTGCCGCATGGAGCTGCCATCATAGGCAATGACCGGCAGGAAATTGATAAATTCCGCTACCTTCTTTTCCGGGTTGCCCTCGTGGATGTTCAGACGGCAGCTATAATCGGAGATCTGCCGCAGAGCACGGTTGAGCGCAAAGTCGAACACATAGCACTCTTTTTTAATGATCTCTTTCTGCCCCTTGTCCGTGGTCACTTCCCAAGGGCTTTGCACACGGAATGCTGCCTGAAAATAGGTTTCCGGGCTGGAGAGGTTCCGCAGCATAAAGATGCCTGTCCACGGCTTCACCGTCACGCCGGTGGTCAGCTTGCCGCAGGAAAGGGTAATGGTTTTGGTCTCCAGCGGGTCGCCCATAGAACGCTGCACCGGCTCCAGTGCGGCAGCACCAATGCCTGCTTTCGTACCGGCGCAGACGTTGATCCGGTAGTCGTGGTAGAAGGTGTTTTTCCTGTCTGCCAGCAGGTTTGCCATAGCGTAGCAGGATGCCACATTGGGCAAGAACCACAGGGTATGTTGAAGCACATTCAGCAGACGGGAATCCGCAAAGGGCAGGGCGGGCTTTTTTGCGCCTAGCTTTAGCTCGTCCACGGTAGTTTCCAGATAGGAACCACGAATCAGGTCCAGCCACTTCTGCACATAATCCTCGTAGACAAAACGGCAGTCCCGGCCTTTGCCCTTGGCAGAAAAGAACACGTTCAGGTCAAATTCATCGTATTCACCCTGCTTGGCAATCTGCTGGATGCTTTCCGGAATCTTGTAGGTCATCATGACCATCCGGGGCAGAGCAGCGTAGGGGTTGTGCTCTCCATGCCAGTTTTCTTTGGCACGTTGTTCATCGGAATAGGTCCAGTTGTAGATCTGCTCCTCGATGAACTCGCCGGAGTTGAGGGCACGGAAGGGTGTACCGGACAAATACAGGTAGTGGTCGGTGGTGATGGGCAGCCATGTTTCATCGTAGGCGTCGGCGCGGCTGTACTGCTCCATATTTTCGGAATCGTAGTCGTCCTCATCGTCCTGCTCAAACAGCTTCTTGGCATTCTCTTTCCATGCGCCAAAGTGGTACTCATCGAAAATGACCAGATCCCAGTTGATGGTATGTACCCACTCATTGCGTCCCTTGATGGTGCCGGTGGTCTTGTCCACACCGAGATAGTCTTGGAACGAGCCAAAACAGACGATGGGGCGGCTCTGGTCGGCGGTCTCGTAGGTCAATTCCGTGGTGCGGGAGATAAACTGCCAGCCCTCAAAATCCTTGTGGGTGTTCAGGTCCTCCTGCCATGCGCTGACCACGGCGGGCTTGAAGGTGAGCACCAGCACCCGCTTAAAACCCATCCGTTTTGCCAACTGGTAGGCGGCAAAGGTCTTGCCGAACCGCATTTTGCAGTTCCACAAAAACTTCGGGTAACCTTCGGCGGCTGCGGAGCGGAAATAGGCTTCGGTCTTATCCACTGCCTCTTTCTGCTCCGGGCGCATGAAAAAATCGTTGGTGCGGTTTTCTACGTTTTCGGTGCGGTTGCGTACTGCATAAACGGCAGCTTTCACATCGTTGACGGTACAGCGGAACCATTCATTCCGGTCCTCGCCCTCATTCAATTGCCGAAACCCTTTGCGGCGCAGCACAGCGTGGAGGTCTTTATCCGTAAAGCAACTGCCATCGCTACGCATGGCAGGCCACGTTTCCAGCACCCGGTAGGGCACGGCAACGGTATGGGTCTGCTCCCGGATGCGAGTATCCACATCCCGCTCGGTGTAGCCGACCTTGATGTAGCCCCTGTGGGACGCCACCCCAATCAGCTCGTAAGCGTAAATTTTAGGACTTACCGGTGGACGCTGCGGGAAAAAGTCCATTACTCGTCACCACCTAACTCCATAGGCTTTATCATGGATTCGATAAAGGCAATTTCTTCGTCTGTCAAGTTGTATTTAGCGTACAATTCGGCATCTGTCCAAGGTTTGGAGAAGTCCTGCATTGGAACAAACGAGAAAACAAGTTTTGATAGATTTATTGAACTCATCGAGAGCAGAATCAAGAAACGCACAAAGCGTGTTTTCAAATATGTTAGAACGTTTTCGGCAGTTTCTTTTTCCTGATAATTTCCAATAATAAAGTAAGAATGCGTACAAACTTCTTTTGGCCCGATCACTTTAATTGAGGAGGTTAAAACTCTAAATGTTCCATCTTTTCCCGGTTCGCCGGCGTGTTCGGCACTTGTTTTACTAATTAAGACTTTATAACCATTGACGGTTTCAACGCCTTTTGAAATCTCTGAAGTGCGAATATAACTAATTCCATCGCTTGCGTGAAGAATTAAATCATCACTGTTCTTTTTGCAAGATGTTCCTCGATAATTAGTGGATAAACCGTATGGCATCAAAGGACTAACAATCTTGTCAAATGGCTCCCATGTGTTATTCTTGATTTTGTGAATGATGGACACCGCACTGTTATACCGAACCAAAACTGAAAATTCATTTAAGGGTCGAGTTAACGTGTTTTCGTTTCCATTATTTATATTGGTGAACACACATTCTCCCTTTGAGTCTCTTGACCACAAAAAATAGCATACACCTCCACTAATGCTATTCTGAGGGAAACAATCTTTTGCATTGGAGTAGTCTACTATTCTCCGAATTCTGCTGTCGTTCATCATTGAATCTCTGAAAGAATCAAGACCAATTCCTCCTGAAAACCATCTGGATGGAATAATCATGGTTAAAAATCGTGGATTCAATTTCTTTGACTGTTCAACAAAAAGATTGTAAATAGGCTTTGCTTGTTTTCCAGCTCCACCAGTACTCAACTGATACGGTGGGTTTCCAATAATCACATCGAATTTCATCTTAAAAATATCCTCCGGTCGAATCGTATGAATAAACTCATAGGCGTGCGTTTCAAGATCATCGGAGCGTTTGTATTCGCTCTCAGATGCTCCACAAAAGGCGCACTTACCGTTTGACCATCGGTGGGATATTCGTTTGTATTCGATGTTTCCACTTGCATCATCAAAATGCGTAATGGAATATTTGCTGTTGGGATATTTCGAGCAATAGACGCTGCGGCGGGAAAGCAGGCTGGTCAGCTCCGTGATGGCAATGCCGTAGAGCTGCTTGTGGAAGATGTGGTCTACCCGCTGCTGCAAATCGGGAATTTCATTTTCTAGCCCCACCAGCAGCCGCTTGGCAATCTCCCGCAGGAATACGCCAGATTTGCAGGCAGGGTCAAGGAATGTGGTGTCCGGGCTGCGGAACAGCTCTTGCGGCAGCAGGTCCAGCATCCGATTTGCCACCTCCGGCGGAGTGAATACCTCGTCGTTGGACAGGTTGGCAAGGCAGGACAGCACATCGGGGTTGTAAAGATTCTGATAAACGTCAGCCATTTTCCTGCACCCTCCTGTAATCCACCGGTTGGTATTCACGGAGAGGGCGAGGGATGGTTTCGTGGGTAACAGGGTCTATCATCCAGTTTTCCGTGCCGTCCGGTTCATCGGCAAACAGGGAAAGCTGGTCGGAATAGGCATCGTTGTCAGTGTTTTCTTTCAGCAGGACATCCAGCCGGAAATCCCGACGCTTGATAAAGTTGCCGGTGGGAAAACTCCACTCCGCAAACACGATGGGGCTGCCGTCGGACTGCTCCATGGTCAGCGCATCGCCGCACAGGATGTTCTTTTGCAGGATATACCGCACCGCTTCCCGGCACTGCGGGTTGGCTGCGGATTTTACAACGGCGGTATATTCCTCATCCCAAAGCGCAAAAAGCCGCTCCCGACATTCCTGTGCGTTGTCTGCCAGAATATCCACGCCGTAAATGCTGGTCACCGACAGCACAGAGTAACGTTCGTAATCGCTTGGGTTTTTGCCGTAGCGGCTTTTCACCACAGCCAGCTTGCGGCGCAGCACTTCCGCCAGAAAGTTACCGTTGCCGCAGGCGGGTTCCAGAAAACGGCTCTCGATGCGCTCCGTCTCGCTCTTTACAAGGTCGCACATCGCGCGCACTTCTCGTTCTGCTGTAAAGACCTCACCGTGATCTGCCACCCGCTGCCGGGATTTGACCTGTTTTTCTGCCATTCGTTCCACCTCTTTGAAGGGCTTGCCAAAAAGTGTACCTTTTGACAAGCGGCTCAAGAGATGAAACGAATAGCTGAAAATCTGTGGATTTAACCGGGAAATATGCTATAATTGGTACAAAAGCAAATCTGAGGGCATTTTGCAAGAAGGTACACTTTCTTGTAAAAAGAAGCGTTTACAAAAAAGTGGCTTTTTCGTAGATTTTGGCACGGTACCGAAATGTCGACAGTGGCATTCCGCATTGTTGAGCGGCTTCTGTACCTGTCATTTTGCCGGAGCGCCATTTCTGGTAGACGCTGTGGAAGTTTTCCGGCAGGGGGCTGGGCGAACGTCCAAAGCGGACTCCCTTGCTTTTCGCCGCTGCAATGCCCTCCGCCTGCCGCTGCCGGATGTTGGTGCGCTCGTTCTCAGCCACAAAGGAGAGCACCTGCAGCACGATGTCACTCAGGAAAGTGCCCATCAAGTCTTTGCCACGCCGGGTATCCAGCAGCGGCATATCCAGCACCACGATGTCAGCACCCTTTGTCTGGGTGAGCAGCCGCCACTGCTCTAAAATTTCCGCATAGTTGCGTCCAAGACGGTCGATGCTCTTGATGTAGAGCAGGTCGTCTTTTTTCAATTTCCGCACCAGCCGCTTGTACTGCGGACGGTTGAAGTCCTTGCCGGACTGCTTATCCATAAAAATGTTTTTCTCCGGGATCTTCAGTTCACGCAGTGCAATCAACTGCCGGTCCTCGTTCTGGTCACGGGTGCTGACCCGGATATATCCATATAAATTCCCCAATAAATCGCCCCCTCTGCTAAAAGTAAATTTCATCGTTCTATGTAAAACGGGCAAAGCATCCCTCCTGACGCTTTGCCCGTTGTTCTTTATTCTACCATAGCAGATCGATTATCGTTTTCAGGAGACCCGCACCGGCTGGATAGCCAGTGCTGCACCCCCTGACCTGATATGTCACCCCGCCCGCTTCGCCCCTTGCTTTCCTCTGGCACACCTCCGGGTGCTGCGATGCAAGGGTATCCAGCTGCTTTTGCAAGGCGGGATTCAGCGTAAACACGCTGTTTGTTCCGTCCTCGCTGGCGTAGATCATGGTTTCCAGCTTAAACATCGTCAATCAGTTCTTCCTCCTCGGATTCGTCAAAGATGGTCGGGCCCCAGTCCTCGTCCTCCTCGATGTCCCGTGACATTTTCTGCATCATGGTGTAATGCTCCATCTCGGAACGGACGAAGTAGAACATCTGGTCGTACCAGTCTGCCAGCGTTTCATCCTCCAGCTTCCGGCAGAAGTCAAGCACCAGTTTGTTCTGGTCTGGGTCAACCGTTAGCCCGGCAACTCCGCACAGCCGCTTGCGGGTCAACTCCAGATCGGCGCAGCCATAGGTGTAGAGCAGCTTCTTTTCTTCAAACGTCAGTTTCATAGGCTTGTTCCTCCGTATTAAAAAGGGCCTGCCCTGTGCAGACCCGATGTAGCAAAAAGACCGCCGTGCATTGTGCAGGGCGGTCAGGGATGTGATATTGTATTAGGCGAAAATCAGCTCAGACTTGATGATCTCTTCGGCACGGTTGCGGATGCTGTTCATCCGGCGCACCCATTCCAGTTGATTGGCAGCTTTCAGGGCTTCGGTCACGCCCTCAGACTCCTGCATCTGTTGGACGGTCAATGCAAGCTGTTCCTCGGCTTGCTTGTCCAGCTTGGCAAGGTAGCCGCCCAGTTCACCGGACAGGAGCAGTTGGTTGTACCGGATGGGATGCTGCTCCTTCAGATATTTCTTATGTAAGCGACCCCACCGCCCGGTGGGGTGCTCTGCCGGGGCTGCTGCAGTCAGGTTCGGCAGATAGTGGTCGTTGACAAGGGTGTAGTCCAGACCGTTAGCGTTGTCATGGATGGATTTCTTCAGTTCGTTCATGCGGATTCTCCTTTCATTTCTTCAGGCGTTTCAAAAGACGGTTCAAATTGAATGGGGACTGTATCAGCAGGCTCCTGTTGAGCCAGCTTTTTATTTTGGGCATACTTGCGGCATCGTTCACGGCCTTTCTGCAAGAGGGCTTCGTACTCTGCTGCCGCCTGTGGATCAGTTTTAGCCGCTTCACGCAGAGCTGCACGTTTCTTTTTGCGGTTTTCCCCGGAAGTTTTCTGATATTTCTTGCGTTTGGCAAGTTGCTGTTCTGTAAGATTTTTCTTGTCGCCGCGACTAATCTCAATTTGACTAGGGAACGTATCACCGATAAAATTGAAGTAGATGTCGATTTGCTGCTGACGGTAGATCGTCCGTCCGCCAGATGCGGAATGAATCACCACTTTTTCTACCAGTTCGTACAGCATTTCATCTGTCAGCGTTTCACAGTCCTTGTATTTCCGAATCAGTTTGATAAAGCGTTTCAGATCAACTTTCGTTGTTTCAGCGTTGTCCAGTTCTTTCTTCAACTCGGCAATGCGAGCTTCGCAGACAGTTTGTTCATCATCATATTGCGCCATCAAACGCTGATACTGTCGTTCGGGGATTTTTCCTAAGACGCTGTTTTCATATAGGCTCCGAATCAAAGCGTCCAACTCGTCCATTCTTTTTTGAACTGAATGCAGTTCTTTTTTACTCTCGGAAGATACCTGTGTGTTTTGGTTTTCCCATGCAGCTTGAAGCTGCTCGGCAAATTCATCCTCATTTTCAATAATTTCTTTTGTCATCGCTTTGATTGCATTGAGAATAGCGGTTTCAATGGTTGAGGTCTTGATAAAATGGGATGTGCAGGAAACGTACATATTACGGTATTTGCTGCACTGCCATGAAGAATCCGAATCATACACCACATCAAAATCCCGATGTTTGGATTCGGGGCTGGAAAAGCTCATTCGGGAGCCACAGTCGGCGCAGAATACCATTCCGGCTAACCGGTGCGAGTATGTTCCACTCGGAAGTTTTTTCGGATTCCTCTTGCGCAGACGCTGTGCTTTATCCCATGTTTCTTGGTCGATGATAGCTTCATGAGTGTTTTTGAAGACGATCCTTTCTTCCGGGGTTGCAGCACGGCGCTTTTTCAGTTTGAAGTTCTCACGGATACTTTTACATAGCACTGTATGGCCGAGGTATTCCTGCCGGTCGAGGATATAGGTCAGCGTTGTTGTATTCCACCGATAGGGGTCGTGGTACGAATGGTGCCGAGCAGATTCAGGATGATACCGTTCTTCATATGCAGACGGAATCAGCACTTTTTCGTCCGAAAGCGTCTGGCCGATTTGTGCAAGACTGGCACCGCTGGCTGCCATATCGAAGATCCTGCGGACAACGGAAGCTGCTTCCTCATCTACATGAAGGGTTTGCTTATCGCCGGGAACCCGCTTATAACCGTAGGGAATACTGCCGCTGCACCGTTTGCCATCCTGCATCCGTGATTTGAAAACGGCACGGATTTTATTGCTGGTATCCTTGGCGTACCACTCGTTCATGATGTTCAGGAACGGAGTAAAGTCATTGTCCGTGGGATTGGCACTGTCAACATTATTGTTGATAGCGATGAATCGAACACCCTTTGATGGAAACTGAATTTCTGTGTAAAATCCAACTTCCAGATAGTTTCTTCCAAAGCGGCTCATGTCTTCTTGTGTCAAGTAGGGACTAAAAAAATTTTGAGAATTTACAAGCCGTTCATAGGTGGACAACCACCCGTGAACGGCTTGCGTTTTCTCTATGCTCTTTTGCCGTTCTTTGTGCGACGTTTCTTATACGCCGCCGCAAATGCCTCCATCATCGGAGTGACCGGAAGCTCGTTGTCAGGCTTGGACAGATACTCTAACCGGATGCCATTCTCCTTGAATTTTCGCTCAAACCTCATGAAAGAGGAAGCGTCCCGGCTGATCCGCGAAGCGTCACGGGTAAGGATTGCACCGATGCCCTGACGCTTGGCTTCGTTCATCAAGAAGTTCATGATGCCTTCCGTATGGACGCCGGAGATGCCGTCTGCGGCAACCGCAGCAGCTACCTCATAGCCCTTGTCCTTCGCATAGCGTTCCAGCTCTTCCCGCTGATTTGCCGCCGCAAGCTGATCCGCACAGGCAACACGGATATAAAGAAATACTTTCATTTGGCTTCTCCTTCTGATGTATTGAGGAAGTCCTTGAACTTCCAGACGATTTCTATGTTGTCGAAATCGTAAATGTAGACCGCAGAAATGAATGCGTGGGTCAGCTCATAGGTCAGAGCTTTGCAGTCGGCGTACTGATCGCAGACAGCATTCAGCTTTTCATCCGAACAGGAGGTCTCGGAGTCAAGCTCCTTCATCCGTTTGTGACTGCACTGGATTGCTTCATCGTTTTCAGCAATTTTCGTGTCCGTTGCCGCCTTTTGCTGAATGTACGCTTCCTTCGTGATACTTCCGGCTGCGTACTTTTCGTAGAGCCTCAGCTTGGACGCCTTGTGCTGCTCGTTCTGCTTTTGAAGAATCCGGATTTTATCAGCGCATTCCTTGATGGCAGATTTCCGAAGATCACCGACTTCTCGGTTTTGGACTGCTTCCTTCTGTGCCAAAGCGAGAAACTGAGCAATGGCATGGAAGACAACCTTCTCAATATCCATTTCCGGAAAGCTCCTGCCAACCGGACAGTCTGTGTTTCCGTTGTTGACCGAGTGGATGCACTGGAAGTACCGAATGCCAGCCTTGTTCTTCCGGCGCGTCATAGCACGTTTACAGTTTCCGCAGCGGACGAGTCCCTTGAGCGGATAGTCATGCTGCTTGCGCGTGGGATTCCGTCCTCCGCCTCGAATGACCTTCTGAGCAAGCTCAAAGTCTTCCTTGCTGATAATAGCTTCATGGGTTCCTTCTACGATGATCGGCTCATTGACAACACGCTTTTTTGAGCCGACACCACAGGACTTCATTTTGCGGCTGACCAGCGTTCCGGTGTAAACAAGGTTTTTGAGGATGTTATAGACCATCACGGTTTCCCAACTGATTTTCTCGCTCATGTTACTGAACTTCTTCTTGTCGGGATGCTTGCTCTTGAAGTATTGCCCCGGTGTCGGGATGCCGTCATCATTCAGGCTGCGGGCGATCTGAGAGGTGTTGCTGCCTTCCAGCGCCTCGCGGAAAATACGACGGATCACATCAGCCGCCTCCGGGTCTACGGCAAGTTTGTTCCGAATGGTTGGATGCAGGACGTAGCCGTATGGAGCGTAGCCACCGACATACTTGCCTTGCTTCATCATCTGGATTTTTGCCGATGTGGTCTTTACGGAGAGGTCTTTGCTGTATGCCGCATAGATGATGCTGCGCATAACCACTTCCAGACCGCCCGTTGTGCCTTTGTAATCGTCGCTGTCATAGCCGTCGTTGATGGAAATAAAGCGGACGCCCATGAACGGAAAGGTGCATTCCAGATAGTTTCCCGTTTCAATGTAGTCACGAGAAAAGCGGGAAAAGTCTTTGACGCAGATCAGGTTAATCTCCCCGCGCTTGACCTTCTCCATCATCTGCGTGAACTGAGGACGGTGAAAGTTCGTGCCGGTATAACCGTCATCCGCAAACTCAGATCGCTGACAGTGAGACAACTCCGGATGATTGTCGAGAAAGCGATTGATGAGCATACGCTGGTTGCCGATGCTGTCACTTTCCGCCTTGCTGCCATAGCCGGTATCTTCATCAGCCATTGAGAGGCGGATGTAGATGCCGATGTTGTATTCCTTGCTCATTTACATCGCCTCCTGTACTTCCTTGATACTCTGAACGGTCAGAGCGTAAATATCGCCGTATTTCATGACCAGCTCGATTGAACCGCCCTCATGGACTTTCACAAGCTCTACGGACTCGTCAACTAACTCCTGAGAGAGCTTTTCTGCACCGCTGACGGATTTCATCAGTGTGAGCCACTTATTGTCCTCGGACATTGCTTCGGCAAACTTGACCTTCCGCTGAACTGCTTCATCCAGCCGCCGGGAAAGGTCGGCATACTGCTCATCGTAGGCTTTTTTGGCAAAGGCGTATTCCTCTTCATCGAGAATGCCTTCCGTGAAGTCCTCGTAGAGCCGGGTGCGTTTCTTGGAGACGCCGCTGAGTTTCAGATTCAGGCTCGTAATGAGCGCATTTTGTTGATCGCGGATGCTGCGTTCACCTTCGCTGTTTCTCAGCTTGGCAAGCAGCTTGTCGTAATTGAGAGCTGCCTTGACTTGAAGCTGGATCGCCGCAAGCACATCGGCTTCGAGTGTGTCCTGCCGCGTATAGTGTGGCGTACAGAGATTGCCGCGCTTGACGGATGAGCTGCACTCATAGAAGGCGTACCATGCGCCGTCCTTGCGCTTGTCAACGCGCTTGCGATGGAAATAGAGCTTCCTGCCACAGTCTGCGCAGACGATTCTGTCTTCAAAGAGATTGACCAGTGTAGCGCGAATTTCCTCCGTGCGCTCCATCTTCTCAACCCTTGTCCTTGCAGCAGCGTTCCGCATTTCTCGTACCTTCTGGAAGTCCTCACGGGAGATAATCGCCTCGTGAGTATTGGGAAAAACAATCCATTCCTCGCGGTCGATATGCTGATTCTTGACACCCTTATAGATGGCGTTCAGCGTCCGTCCGAGAACGGTATCTCCGACGTAATGGGGATTATCCAGAATGGTAGTGAGTGAAGATTTGTTCCAAATCTTCTTTGCCGTAGCATTGCCTGTGCGGACGCCGACCTGATACTTCTGAAACTCCGGATTGGGCGCGTTCATGGCATCAAGCCGGTCTGCAATCGCCGGAAGGGACAGCCCTTCAATCTTCCATTGGAAAATCTTCTGGACAATCGGCGCGGTTTCCTCATCGAAAACCATATTGCAGTGTTCTTCATCCCAGCGGTAGCCATACGGGAGATTGCGCTTCTTGAACTCTCCGCTTTCCATCTGCGCCTTGAGCGCAGTAGAAACCTTGCGGGAGATGTCCTTCGAGTAGAGGGTGTTGATCATGTTTTGCAGAGGGATGATGAGGCTTTCGCCGGAGCTGTCCGTATCAAAGTTGTCGTAGTTTTCCTTGATGGCGATAAACCGAAGCCCGATCTGCGGAAAGACCCGTTCCAGATAGGTTCCTGCCTCGATGTAGTCTCGCCCGAACCGGCTGAGATCACGAACCACAAGGCACTTGATCCTGCCGGTGCGGATGTCGTTCATCAGACGGTTGAACTCCGGTCTATCAAAAACCGTACCCGTTCGTCCGTTGTCCACATAGGTATCTATCAGATTCAGGTAGGGACGCTCTGCAATGTAGGACTTGCAAATCTCTATCTGATTTGCGATGACATCCACCTTTTCAGACTTGCCGCTGTTTTCAACGGAAAGACGGGCATAGATGGCTGTTGCGAAGACCTCGGAAGAGGCAGATTCGATAACCGGATCTTCGACTGCAATTTGCTTTCTGCTTTTTCTTGCCACTTGCTCATCCCTCCTTTATACGGCAATGTCCAGCTCGTCGGCATAACCGAGAACGTATTCAAGTGTCTGCTGGTATTCGTCCTTGTACTTGAAGACAATTTCGATTGCATGGTTTTCGTGAATCAGAATGCGGTCAACAAGGGACATCAGCACACGGCGGTTCAGCTCTTCGACGTTTTCATACTGCTTGAAAAGCGTTACCCAGTTCCGTTCAGTCGTGCCGGTTGTCACCGTCTGCTTCATTTCTTTTTTGACACGCAGAAGCGCGTCCTGCTTGTCCTCAATGATTTTGGTGTAGCTGTTGCGGAACTCGAAGTATTCCGACTTATCAATGACGCCGCCGATGAAGTTCTCGTAAAGCCCCAGCTTGAGCTTTTGATACCGCTCGATCTCTTCCTCGATTTTGGCAATCTGGGCTTCGTAATTGAAAGCCTTACGGCTCTGAGACGGAAGCCGCTCTATCATCGCAAGCGCGTGTTCGAGATTGATTACAAGCTCGATCTGGTCATGAATAGCACGGAAGACCTTCTCTTCAACCTCTTTTGCGGCGATGCTGTGCGGGCTGCACGTCCGGCTGTGCTTATTGGTGGAACAGACGTAGTAGATATACTTTTTTGTCTTCGACGGGACGGTCTTACGGATCATTGGCTGCTGACAGTCTCCGCAGAACAGGAAGCCGGAAAACAGATGCGCCTCGTCCTGATCGGGTGAGCAGCGCATATCCCGCTGCATCATGACCTTGACTGCCATGAAGTCCTCGTAGGACACAAGAGCTTCATGCGCATTTTCAACCTTGACCCACTCGGATTCATCCTTGCTTTTCACGACGCGGACTTTGTAGTTGGGAGTGCCTCGCTTACCCTGAGCCAGAACGCCGATATAAACCTCGTTGGTGAGAATACGCTGGACGGCTTTATATGTCCATTTTGCGGTATCGCTGGTCTTGAAGACGGTATCAAACTTCACACCGGCGGAATGCTTGTATTCCATTGGGGACAGGACGCCCATCTGGTTCAGACGCTTTGCAATACGTCCGATGGAGAAGCCGTCCTTGTACATGGAAAAGATCATCTGCACATATTCGCTGACCGCTTCATCCACGATGAGTTGGTTTTTGTTCTCCGGCGATTTCATGTAGCCGTAAGGGGAGAACGAGCCGACGAACTCACCGCTCTTCTGCTTGACTTCCAGACTGCTTCGGATTTTCATGGAGATGTCCTTGCAGTAAGAATCGTTAATCAGATTTTTGAACGGGATGACAAAGGAGTCGGACTGCGGATCACCGGTCAGACTGTCATACGCATCATTGATTGCGATGAAGCGAATGCCGAGCTGAGGAAAAATCTTCTCAATATAGCGTCCGCCGTCGATATAGTTTCTTGAGAAGCGGCTGAGATCCTTAACCACAATGCAGTCAAGCGCACCCTTGCGGATTGCCTCTTCCAGCTTTTTGAACTGAGGACGATTGAAGGAAACGCCGCTGTACCCGTCATCAACAAACGGCTCACAGACCAGCTCCAAATCGTCGTGCCTTGCGATATAGTCCTCGCAGATGGCTCTCTGGCTGGCGATGGAGTTGCTTTCTACTTTGTCTCCATCCTCACGGGACAGACGGCAGTAGATCGCCGTGCGGTAAACCTTATCTGGCATAAAAATAACCTCCGTTTTTCTGTTTGGTGTGGTACATCAAATCAGAAAGACGAAGGCTTGCTTCAACTCTTATGAAGAGAAACACGAAAGCGCCACATGACCATCAGGGCAAGCGGCTTAATCCGTATTCTTCTTTTTTTGACCGATTTCATTATACCACAGGCTCAATCGCTTGTCCATAGAACCGGGCGAAAAGATTCAGACTGTTCATAAATCAAAGACCTCTCAGATAGTGTTCCAGACAATCTTCCATTGTCGTGTCCGTCTCGGCGAAGCTGATCTTCACCACTGTCTTCCCGTCCAGATAACAATAGGGATTTCTGATCTGCTTGATGAACTCCCTCAGCCTGTCCTCTCGCGGTGCCGCAGGATCAAGCCGGACGCTGCTTCTCTGAACGAGTGTGCTTCGGTCAACCGTTTTCGGGCTGACGTTTTTCATTGTTTCAATGCCCATCATATTCTAAGCACCTCCTGTTTCGTAGAACTATTCAGGACAAAAGGATATGGCAGAGCATCTTGTGAAGACACTCTGCCACATAGTTTTCATCCTGAAACTATATAGTAAGTTTCTTTTGGGTTTGTTTCGTTGTCCGGCATATTTGCAGCTCGCGCCCCTGCCAGAAGAACTTTGCAGTTCCGGGAATGCTGCGGACTACCAACGGTTAATCGGTATCATGGGACTCTCACCCCTCCGAGGATCGCTCCGAGCCGCCCCTTCAAAGAAAAGACGGAAGTATCATTATACCCGGCATCTGCATCGTCGCAAGCAGCCGCACCACACGGCTGTTATAGCTCTCCGGTGGTCGCTCACTCCCTTTTGGGAGGTCTTGGCGTCGGAAGCTGTGTTGCTTCGCAGAAGCGGAAAGATCCGCAGCACTGAACTATTCAGTTTTCAAGGAGCAGCGAAGTGGTCTGATTGACCCTTTCACTTTACAACGGACATCTTTTTGCCAAAACGCAGGTACCGGATTCAAAAAAATAAAAATATTTTTTTCGCCTTCTTTCTGATGAGCGTGATTACATCGTTCACACTCTGCCTTTTCATGTTGTGTTCCTTCGCATAAGCGGTCGGGGTTTGCCCGTTCATGATGCAAGCCTTATAGACATCCAGTTGGAGCGGCGTAAGGGATTGCATCAGCTCCTTTTCGAGCATTTTCAATTCTGCATCTTTAATGAAGTCTGAGGAATCAGCCAGCCATGCAGCGGACTTCACATCGTCCTCCGGTATAGCATCAAGGGACAGCACGGTATCAGATTTTTTCTCTTCGCCGTCCTCATCCTCGGAGGTGTTGTCAGAGCCATACGAGCGTCTGATCCGTTTTTCCTCTGCACGGAGGATTCTCATAACCTTGCGGTCAACCTCGGAAACTTCGCCGGTTCGTTTCACACGCACCATGCACTTTCCATCCTCCGTAGTCCATAGGTCGTAGTCGAACTCGATAGGGGTCTTTGGTATTTTCATTGTTCATCCTTTCCGCTGCGCGGGAGCAGCGGGAAGGGTGAAGACAGAAAAAGAGCCGCATGACGGTGAGGTTAGAATCCCATGCCGATAAAACAGAGTAATTAAACTCTGTCTCATGCGGCATTAGGATGACTTCACCTATCAGGCGGCTCCACAGCTCAGCTATGACATATATTTTATTTTAGAACAGAGGCTTGTCCTCTGATTCTTACTTGTTACGCGGGCGCAGTCTTCTCATGTTCAGCACATCAAAGACTGTGATCCGTCCGCATTTCTTGCACTTGCTTTCTACATGACCTCTTGTGTCCTCGTAGACAGCAATGGCATTGTGCTGACAATACGGACATTTCAGGTATCTGGGCTTCTGCTGGGAAATGGCAACTCTTGCCCTGCGGATTTTTTCGATCAGCTCCGGCGTCGGTTCCTGAACCCGAATGGATGCTCTCTTCATTACCATACCTCCAATGGGTCAACATACTCACAGAGTGGACGATCTACCATGTAGCCGAGCTGACGAAGGCGGATAGACGCCGTTGTCTTGGAGACACCGAACAACCGGCAGAAAAGACGCAGCGTTAAGTGATCACCATACGAATACCTCCCCTCGTAATTGATCAGCGGCGTTTCTTCAAACCGACGCATTGCCAGGTCAACCTCTTTCTGAGGAAGCAGGAGCGCCGCGCCCAAGACATTTGCTTGCCACTCGTTCCAGTCCTCGCGGGTCTTCAGCTCTCGCGGCGTATAGGCTGTCCGTGCGGAATATCTCATTTCGCAGGATGCCTTTACCTCTTCCGATTCCAGTTGGAAGAGAATCTGGTGAGCGCACTCGTGGGCAAGGGTAAATCTACGCTTGGCGCAGAGCCGCTGCACGTTGCCGGATCGAATGAAGCTCTCGTCCAAGATGACCTGATTACGCTTCAAAGCCAGTGTGCGCGTAATGCCTAACTCCGTGATTTTGTACTCGGTGTCGGCATAGGCAGTGACACCGCAGATGCTTCCGTCCGGCGAGAGACGGGCGAATGATACGCGAAGACCGAGATAATTCTTTGCAAACTGATCAATGGGTGTTGGCAAAGCCGATCGGTCGGGCTTGTCCGCCTCATCCCCGAAAAAGAACCGGTTGAAGTCCTTTGTTGTTGAGGCTGCAATTTCTTCAAGTTGGCGATGGGATAAAATCATGAGCAGTTGTCCTCCTTTGCTTCGACAAACCACTTGTCTCCTTCGTGGAAAAGAAACGACTCCTTTCCGCGAATCTGAACTGTGTAACGGATGCCTCCGCCCCCAACCTTCTTTGATGTGGCGCGGCATTTGTAAAGGATCTGGTCGATTTGAAAGATTACACCGTTGTCCCACCAGATAAGGCGAGGGAGGATTGCCCCTTCCTTGTCCACATCCAGCGTAACCGGAACGTATGCCTTTCTGTACTGTGTAGCCATTTGCGTTTTTCTCACTCCTGTTTCCTCATACCGGTGTATGCCGGTATGGATGATCTTCGGCAGCATAAATGCCTGCCCATTTGAACTGCTCAAAAGATGTAACTTTTTCGTGTACAACTACTCATGCCCCTTGACAGGATGAGCAATTCAGGATATACTATGAGTAGTTGGATTGCTCAGTCATTATTATAAGCACTTCAAGTGCCTTTGTCAATAGACTTGCGCAATTTGATGTCGCAAACTTTTTGTGAACAGGAGTGATTACCAAAATGACGTTTGGAGAGAAATTCAAGGCTGAACGGGAGAAGCGGAAGCTGACCCAGCAGGAAGTAGCCGACGCACTGGGGATCAACAGACGTATGATTACCCGGTACGAGAACGGCATTTCCTTCCCCCGCACCAAGGACGCATACAGAAAAATCGCGGAATACTTCAAGGTGGATGTGAACTATCTGCTGACCGAGGACGAAGAGTTTGTGGTTCAGGCATCCGAGCAGTACGGCTCCCGTGGCATGAAACAGGCAAAGGACCTGATTGAAGGGATGTCCGGCTTGTTTGCGGGCGGTACGCTGTCCGAGCAGGATAAGGATGCGGTGATGAAGGCGTTGCAGGATATATATTGGGAATCCAAAGCCCGGAATGTTGAGAAATACACGCCGAAGAAATACAAGAAGACCGAGACGGACGCAGAGGGATAACTGTCTGCATCTCGGCTTCCCGACGGATTTACTTTGACTGTCTTCAACATGAAAGGGGTGAAGGTCCCGTGATAATTCGCTCCGAGGAAATATACAAAAAGGCGAACAGCATTGTCAAAAGCTGCGGAACAAGAGATACCTTGAAGATTGCCCGTGAGCTGGGCATTCATCTCCATTTCCTTGACAATCTGAACGATCTGCTCGGAATGTACACCTACCGCCATAAAGAGCGGCATATTCTTCTGAACTCCAACATGGAGTATCTGATCATGCAAATGGTCTGCGGTCACGAGATCGGGCATGATACCTTTCACCGCGATCTTGCTAAAGGGAACGAACCGCTCCCGGAGTTCGTGCTGTTCGATATGCGCACAAAACACGAATATGAGGCGAACGCGTTTGCCTCCCACCTGATCATTGACGATGATGAGCTGATTGACCTGATGAAGCAGGACTACGATGTGGTTCAGCTATCTGCTGCTATGGGGACAAACATCAACCTGATGCTGATCAAGCTCAACGAGCTGAACCGCATGGGCTGGCAGCTCAACTTGCCGTATGTACCGCACTCTGACTTCCTGAAAAATGTCAGACCGGAGGGATGAATGGGGATGAAGGATAGTAATTAGATGAACAACAACGACTATAAAGAAGCCCTTTTCTATGCCGCTTCCATCTTTAACGAACGATTGGGAACGGAGTTCAGCGAGGACAACCTTGTGCTGTGCTGCTTTCAGACGGAAAACCAGCAGGAGGTCTTTGAGCAGTTCTGCAAGCAGTATTTCCCTGACCGGCTGGAAGACCGATATACAGAGGACGGCTATTTTGACTTTCACGCCTCTGCCTTCATCGGCAAAGAAGACGGCGTTGACGGAATCCTGCTGCGCACAGACATTGCGCGTCATCCAGCAGTGTTGAAGCACATTCTTCTGCATGAGCTGGCGCATATTTTCTGCACCCGCAATGAGCTTGGCGGAGATAATTTCTATGAGCGATACTGCATGGACGATACCATCAGCCGCGAAGAGGACGGAACCATTAACGCCGGATATGCGATCTGGCGGGAACTCGCTGCGGAGCTGATCGCATTTGAGCTGGATGACAACTGTGATATGATTCCGCTTCGGCGCAAAAAAGACCTTCTCAGCTATTACGAAGGAGAACTCCTGACCGGCAACGGGAAAATGGGAGTCAGCATGATTCTCTGCGAGGCGATGACCAGTGCTGAGGGCGAAGCGTCCATGACATGGGACGCTGCTAAAAGCAAGTTTACGCGGTTCAAGCCCTTTGATGATCCACTGTACAGGGACTTGCTGCGTTTGGTTTTTACACACGTTAGAGAATGCTTTATCGTGATTGACCGCGACTTTATTTATGAAATTGGAGTGTTGTATCTGAGCATTGCCGCGCAAGCGATGATTGCGTCCCTAAAGAACAGATTTCAGGAAGAATAGACAGACCGATAGAGAGAAAGGACGGGCAATGATATGAAATACAAGCTGTTTCGCTCCCCCGGTGATCTGGACAAGGCAGTCCGGAAGCACGAACTGGTTGCCGTGGAAACCGGCAAGAGCATTGATGATGTGGCAGACGCGCTTATCCGTGCCGTTCGGGATGATCTTGCGGAAATGCCGGAGTATGCGCACTGCGAGACTGCCGCTTACGCACCGGAGCCGGTCAAGTCGTTTCGCCGGGTGAGGCGTTACCGGTATGAGATGATGGGTATTGTCTACCCGAAGTACGCCGAAGAGAACGTCCTGATTGACTACGGAATTATTGAGGAAGAAGAGTCGTGAGCAAGGAACAGTACATTGAGTTTCCGGAGGAATACACACGCCGGGAGCTGAACGCCCGGTATCGGGAAATCCCGCTGAAGGACACGACCTCGCGCCTTCTGCGCAAATATTTCAATGCAATGGCAAATCTCTACGGTATCATCCCGCTGCACAAGGCAAAGGAGATTGTCTTCTCCCTCAGCCCAAAGCTGGTAACGGAAGATGAATTTCTTGCCTTTGCAGAGATCGCCCGTCATGAGTGCGAAGGCTACTACATTCTGGGCGGAGATGAGCTTTACACAGATGTCAAGCATACAAAGCCCCTTGAGCGAGAGATCATTGATGTCACACTGATTGGGGAGTCCGTTGACCTTTTCATGGAGACGAAGCGCAGCCAGCAGGACAAACCCTACTATATGCCGGACAAGAAGCATCTGCTGGAATACGATGATCCCTTCTACTGCGAGGACACGCCGGAAAAGCTCAAACTGCGGGCATTCCTGAAAGAACGCTGCAACCTGAATGACGAGCGCGAAAACGCTGTTTTTGAAGAACTCCTGTATGGCGTCCGTTCGGTTGCTGTTCAAACACCCGATGTTCTCAACCATTTGGAGAAGTTGGGTGTTCAGCTCAGGTCTCGACGGGATGTAGAGCGGTTCACCGCATTGTACAGTGCATTTCATAATACGACGCGGATGCCCTGCAACCGTGGCTACACACCGGATGAGATGATGCAGATGACGCCACCGGAGGAACGCTTCAAGTCGCTCTCTCTTGGTCCGAACATCCGAAAGTCCCTCCAAACCGGCGAAATGGATATTGAGGACTTCCGCAAGCAGATTCTCACAATGGAGCTGCCCAGCGAGGCAATGCGCTTTGACCTTCTGAAACAGCTTGCAGACATCAAGCCCTCCACTCCCCAGCCGGGAAAGCAGAAGAAGGTCGGGCGCAACGATCCCTGTCCTTGTGGCAGCGGGAAGAAATACAAGAGGTGCTGCGGAAAATGACGATCCCATTAAAACAGGTCATTCAGGCAATCGAAGAAGCAAATGAAGCCTTCACGCGCTTCTGGGACGCAAAGACCGGCAAGACCGTTTATCTTGCCGATCCATTGATGACTGATATGACGGAGGAAGACAAGGCTCTTGCTGCTGAAATGGAAAATACGCCGGAGAGGTTTCTTCGCTTTCCGACCAAGTATGAGATTCATCAATACCGCATCATAGAGGATTTCATTGCTCAGCTCTCTCCCGGAAAGGCGCAGGAGGAACTTGCCTATGCTATCCGGGGAAAAGGCGCGTTCCGCCGATTCAAACAGTCTGTGCGCTATCACGGGCTGGAACAGCGTTGGTATGATTATCTGGCGGAAGCGTACCGGGAGCTTGCGATCCGCTGGTGCGCAGAGGAAGGCTTGGAGTACACTGAATGAAAGAGAACGAGAAAAAGACATTGCTGCGGAGCAGTGATGATCTGATTGCCGCCGTCGAGCAATGCGGCTTTCTGCCCTTCTTTCGGAACGAGATTCACGGCTTCTCCATCGAGGAACTTTGCCCACCTGAGTTATGGTTTGCGGATGATGTAGATGGTCCGTGGGAATGGAAAGGACCGGCTGCGCGGAGCGGCAAATGTCTCTATGGCAAGCTCTTCAACAAGAAGGCTGGCTTTGTGAGCCGAGAGTGGATACCGGACTTCGCAAACTTCCGGCGTGACGGCTATGACTTTGACGCCCGTTGGGATGACGGCTTGGCGTCCTACAAGGACAAGGAGATTTATGAAGCCATAGCCGGTGAAGGCAGGATGCTCTCCAAACGGCTGAAAGAGGCTCTGAACTACCGCAAGGGCGGCAACACCGGCTTCGAGACGTGTATCACGAGACTGCAAATGCAGAGCTATGTCTGCATTGCAGATTTCGTCTATATGCAGGACAGGTACGGAAGACCTTACGGCTGGGGTGTCGCGGAGTATGCGACGCCGGAAGAGCTTTTCGGGTACGACTTTATCACATCTGCTTATCAGCGAGACCCGCAGGAATCCAAAGAGCGCATTCTAAAACATCTGCAATCACAACTGCCTAACGCGACCGAAATGCAGCTTGAGAAAATCATAAAGGGGTAACGCAATGGACGATATTATCTTTGAGAAGGATTACCGGGAAACCGAGTCTGCCGAATACGATAAATGGTGCGATGAGGTGTTTGACCGCGCGGTCAATGGGGGGATGCTGAAAGCGTACTCCGAAGCAATGGACAAGATACCAAAGATCATTGTACCGGAGGACAAGAAGAACTACGAGTATCTTTTGGAACGCTGTGATGCGTTTGTCAAGCAACACCGCGGGTATATCAAGGGAATCGTGGACTATCATCGTTGGCACGCGGAAATCAATATGTTTCTTCCGTTTGCGGAGTTCGATGACTCAGAAGACCTTGCATTTTTGAAAGAAATTGCAGAAAAATCGCAAACCGTCTGCTTCTCCCCGGACGAAGAAGGAGGCATTCGCGTTCATATTTTTATCAACTACTTTGAAGAATTGATGTCAGCCGAACACAAGTCATACATCGAATGCGATGCTATTATGCAGGACAAAAAACTATCTGAGCTACTTGCCATACCGGAGCTTTCTGACGAGGAAAAAGAACTCGCCCTGAAAATGAAGGGCATACTTGACCGCATTGATGAGGAAACAAGGATTGACCGTACCACGGCTTTTCGAGCCGTACTTGATAAGATGGCAAAAGAGCCGGAAGAAAACTGGTCGCTTCACTATATGGCAACATTGCTGGAAGCTCTGCTATACTTCATGCTGAATGAAGGAAATGAAAAGATTGATGAGGAAGAACACAATGAGTAATAAACTTGTGGCATATTTTTCTGCGTCCGGCGTGACCGCAAAGGTTGCCGAGACGCTGGCAGAAGCAATCGGCGCGGACATCTTTGAGATCGAGCCGAAGGTGCCTTACACGGAAGCGGATTTGAACTGGATGGACAAGAAAGCCCGCAGCACGATTGAGATGAACGATCCTGCCTCCCGCCCTGAGATTGCCGTGGAGCGGGACAACATGAAGGACTACGACACAATCTTTGTAGGCTTCCCGATATGGTGGTACGTTGCGCCGACGATCATCAATACGTTCCTTGAGAGCTATGACCTGACCGGCAAGACGATCATCCCATTTGCGACCTCCGGCGGAAGCGGCATCGGCAAGACGAACGAACGCCTTGCGCCGAGCTGCAAAGGAGCAAAGCTGATGGACGGCAAGGTTTTCAAGGGCAGCGTCGGGCATCAGGAGCTTGCGGCGTGGGTTGGCGAACTTGAACTTTGAGGGACAGACAAATCGGGATTTTTGGAGGTAGATGGAAATGAATAAGGAACAGCTATACGCAGCACAAACAGCAATGATTGAGTGGTTATCTGACCCTCATGAATTAGGAAAAAAGCCTTTCAAAATTGAATGTGCAGGTGAATTTGATTTTAATGAAATGCATTATTACATTTTCAAATTCAAAGCGTCGTTGCTTGGTAAATGGCTTGTTGGTGTTTGTGGTGGTTTTGAAGATGATGATTTAGAACCATGCGGACATATTTTCAGCAATATGCAAGAATATAATGAAACTACTGCTAAAAATGAATGTATTACAATGGTTGAAAATATTATGGCATACTGGAAAGAACAAGCCGCCAAATATAATAACCAATAATACAAATTCAAATTTGACAAAGGAGTGTGATAATATGAGAAAAAAAGTAGTTACAGGTATTTGCATTTTGTTGGCTATCGTTCTTTTGATACCCATTCCTATGCGTCTAAAAGACGGCGGCACAGTTGTATATAATGCTATCCTGTATCAAGTTGAGAATGTGCATAGAATAGACCCAGAAGCCACGTCCGAAAATGATTACCTTGAGGGAATGATAGTAAAAATCCTTGGCATTGAAGTCTATAACAATGTTGAGTAAATAGATTAGCCAATTCCAGTTTAACGAACAGGAGATGATGATCGCATGAAAATTCTACATGAACTTTCGTGGCTATGGGAAACGCTGGGCATTGCACTTGTGGCTGCGGCTGTCTGCATGGCTTGCGCCGCGCTGATTGGCAAGGCAGCGAAGAAGCACCTCAGCAAAAAGTTGTTGGCGGTCGTAGGGGCTGCGGCATTTGCGGGCGCGATTCTGGCGGTTATTCTGATCGCCCAAACACCGATGCCGCTTTGACAGAATAGGAGAAACTGACAATGATTGTTCTTACAGAGCAGATAGAGATTCCGGCTTCCTATGAAAAATTAAAGGCATGGACTGCTAACTTTGAGGAAGAGTTTGTGAAATGGAGTCCCTACCACATCGAATGCAATCTCTATAATGGAAACTATAACGCAGGAAGCAAGATCCGCTTCCGCGAGATCGTCATGGGGCTGGACTACGATGTGACCGGCACAATTACGGAATGCGAACAGGATGAGAACCACTTCCGCATTGTATTCCGGAGCGACAAGAAAACGGCGTTCATCACCTTTGAAGGGAAAAGAACCAAAACAGGATGCCATTTCTCTCACACCGAGGCTTTTGGCATCACCACGCCGGTAATTGGGGCGATCATGAACTTCCTGATCTTCAAGGTGTTTTTCAGGAAAAAGGCAAACTGGCAGCTTATCCGGGATGATATGATTCTGGATAACAGGTATTTATATGACATTCTTACCGAAGGAAAATACCCGGAAAGAATCCCGCTGGACAAACTGCTGACCGGCGCGAAGTAACCGAATGGGAGGGCTTGATCATGCCGCTTCAAATCGTCAGAAATGACATCACAAAAATGAAGGTGGACGCCATCGTCAACGCTGCCAACGAGTCGCTGCTGGGTGGCGGCGGTGTGGACGGCTGCATTCATCGTGCTGCAGGACCGGAGCTGCTGGCAGAATGTGAAACGCTCCACGGCTGCGAAACCGGGAGCGCAAAAATCACGAAGGGCTACAAGCTGCCCTGCAAATATGTCATTCACGCTGTCGGTCCGCGCTGGTTGGGCGGTCAGCGTGGAGAGCGCGAGAGGCTGATTTCCTGTTACCGCACCGCCCTCTCTCTGGCGAAGGAATACGGATGCGAGTCGGTTGCGTTCCCGCTGATTTCCTCCGGCATTTTCGGCTATCCGAAGGATCAGGTTCTCAAGGTTGCGATTGACACCATCAGCAGCTTCCTTCTTGAAAACGAAATGACGGTGTACATCGTCATTTTCGACCGCAAAGCCTATCAGATCAGCGGCAAGCTGTTTGCCGACATTGCTTCATACATAGATGACCGCTATGTGGACGAGCATACCGATAGTCGTTCCGAGCGTCTGCGCAGAATGAGTGCCTTCCGGATGGAAGAACCCATGCCTTGCGAGTCATCCGTTTGTGATGAAGCTATTGAAAAGCTCACAGCTCCTATGGCAGTCAGCTCCGAGAAGGCGGCAACTCTTGACGATGCACTGGAACAGATCGATGAGAGCTTTTCCGAGATGCTTCTGCGGAAGATTGACGAACGCGGCATGACGGACGCACAGTGCTACAAGAAGGCAAATATTGATAGGAAACTCTTCTCGAAGATCCGCTCAGACAAGTCCTACAAGCCTTCCAAGCCCACCGTCATTGCATTTGCCATCGCCCTTGAACTGCCACTTTCCGAAATGAAGGATATGCTCATGAAGGCGGGCTTCGCACTCTCCCACTCCAACAAGTTTGACATCATCGTGGAGTATTTCGTGGAGCATGGGAACTATAACGTGTTTGAAATCAATGAGGCTTTGTTTGCATTCGATCAGAGCTTGATTGGGGCATGACGAGAGACAGAATAGCTTTATACGGGGATAAACATGGACATTGAATTGTATTATCAGGAAAAAGGACATGGAGAACCGTTTATATTCCTGCACGGAAACGGGGAAAACGGCTTCTATTTTCAAAACCAAATTGACTACTATCAAAGCAAATACCGTGTAATTGCCTTGGACACCAGAGGTCACGGCAAATCTCCGAGAGGCAACGCGCCGTTTACCATCGAACAGTTTTCCGATGACCTATATGATTTCATGAAGGCGCATCAGATTTCAAATGCCGTGATTCTGGGCTTTTCGGACGGAGCAAACATTGCGATGAAATTTGCAATGAATCACGGCGATATGGTAAAGGCTTTGATTCTGAATGGTGGAAACCTGAACGCAAAAGGGGTTAAACGGACAACGCAGATTCCCATCGAGATTGGATATAGGATAGCAAAATTCTTTGCCTCGAAATCTCCGGACGCCAAGGCGAACGCTGAAATGCTCGGCTTAATGGTAAACAAGCCGAATATTGAGCCGTGCGAGTTGTCGCGGATCACCGCCCCAACGATTGTGATTTGTGGAACGAAAGATATGATACGAGAAAACCATACAAGAGAAATTGCGGCAAGCATACCGAACGCTAAATTAGCAATCGTGAAGGGCAATCACTTTATTGCAAATAAGAATCCGGCAGACTTCAATCGAGCAGTCGATGATTTTCTGGGAACAGTATTTGCCTAAGAAAAGGCATGGTGTATGGGAATGCCTTTTCGCCGGAATCATGATGGAAGCAAAGGAGGCTTAGAGGATGAGACAGCGCACCTACATCGCAATCGACCTGAAATCTTTCTATGCCTCCGTGGAGTGCAGGGAGCGCGGCTTAGATCCTCTGGACACAAACCTTGTTGTCGCAGATGAGAGCCGTACCGACAAGACCATCTGCCTTGCTGTTACACCCTCCCTCAAAAGCTACGGCATCTCCGGACGCGGACGGCTGTTTGAAGTCAAGCAACGGGTGAAGGAAGCGAATGCCGGACGGCAGCACGACGCGCCGGGACACAGGCTGGACGGCACATCACACTTCTTCTCGGAGCTGCAAGCAAACCCGTCTCTGGCGATTGACTTCATCATTGCGCCGCCTCGGATGGCGTACTACATGGAGTACAGCACTCGCATCTATCAGGTCTATCTCAGGTATATCGCGCCGGAGGACATTGTGGTCTACTCCATCGACGAGGTGTTCATGGACGTGACGGACTACCTGAATACTTACAAGCTCTCGGCACATGACCTCGCCATGAAGATCATCCTCGATGTGCTTGAAACAACCGGCATCACAGCAACCGCTGGGATCGGTACGAATCTTTTCCTCTGCAAAGTGGCAATGGACATTGTGGCGAAGCACATCCCCGCCGACAAGAACGGCGTCCGCATTGCGGAGCTGGATGAGATGAAGTTCCGGCGTGAGCTTTGGACGCATCAGCCCCTCACGGACTTCTGGCGCGTAGGTCGAGGCATTGCCAAGAAACTTGAACAGAATGGAATGTTCACCATGGGCGATGTTGCCCTCTGTTCCGAGCGGAACGAGGACTTGCTTTACAAGCTGTTCGGAAAGAACGCGGAATTGCTCATCGACCATGCGTGGGGCTGGGAACCGACTACCATTGAAGCAATTAAAGCCTATCGTCCCAGCTCCAACAGCCTCAGCTCCGGTCAGGTTTTGCACTGCCCTTATGAGCCGGAGAAAGCAAAGCTGGTTGTCCGGGAAATGACGGACTTGCTCGTGTTGGACTTGGTGGACAAGGGGCTTGTCACCGACCAGATGGTTCTCACTGTTGGCTATGACATTGAGAACCTGACCGACCCGGCGCGGCGGGCAAGGTATCACGGCGCGGTGGAGAAAGACCCCTACGGTCGGGAGATTCCCAAACAGGCGCACGGCTCTATTAACCTCGACGGTCACACATCCTCTACCCGCAAAATAATGTGTGCTGTGTCAGAGCTGTTTGACCGGATCGTGGACAAGAATCTGCTTGTCCGCCGTATGTATGTTGTGGCAAATCACGTCCTGCCGGAAGCGGACGCACCGAAGAAAAATGACGGTGCTGTCCAGCTTGACCTCTTCACTGACTATGCCGCCGAAGAGGAAAAGCGGAAAGCCGAAGACGCTGCCTTGGAACGGGAACGAAAAATTCAGAAGGCTGCTCTCGCCATCAAGAAGAAGTACGGAAAGAACGCGATCCTCAAGGCGATGAATCTTGAAGAAGGCGCAACCGCAAAGGACCGAAATGCTCAGATCGGCGGGCATAAGGCGTGAACAGCAATTCAATTTCAAGGAGAAAATATTTTGAGAACATACAAGGATAAAGAGGAATTAAAAGCCGAAATCATCAAAGGCTTTGAAAAGTACATTGCTGAATTTGATTCTATTCCGGAAGCCCTAAAAGATATAAGAGTAGCCGAGGTGGACAGAACACCGGCTGAGAATCTTGCTTATCAGATCGGTTGGACAACGCTGCTTCTAAAATGGGAAAATGATGAGAAGCGCGGAGTTGAAGTGAAAACACCATCAGAACTGTTTAGGTGGAATCAGCTGGGCGATCTATACCAATGGTTCACAGATACATACTCTCATTCATCCTTAGTGGAATTGAAGGATCAGTTAAAAGGAAACGTTACTTCTATCCAGACAATGATTGATTCTATGAGTGAAGAAGAGTTATTTCAACCGCACATGAGAAAGTGGGCAGATGATGCTACCAAAACAGCGGTATGGGAGGTTTACAAGTTTATTCACGTCAATACCGTTGCTCCCTTTGGAACATTTAGAACGAAGATCAGGAAGTGGAAAAAGGCAACGCTGTAACTATTATTCGACTGTAAAAGGAGATGTGGGATGCACATGAAAAGCAAATATGATGAGATTATGGGGCGTCCTCACCACGTCTCCAAGACGCGACCACAGATGCCAATGTCAGATCGTGCGGCGCAGTTCGCTCCCTTCGCAGCACTCACCGGCTACGATGCTGCCATCAAAGAAACCGGGCGTCTAACCGATGATAAGATCGAGCTTGACGAGGAAGCATTGACTGCATTGGACATGAAGTATCAGCTTCTCATGGACGCCCTTGATGATGCACCGGAAGTCACCATTACCTACTTCCAGCCTGATGAGCGGAAGGCTGGCGGCAAATATATAACGGCAACCGGCGCGGTCAAAAAAGTCGATGATTTTGAGCGGCGAATCACCATGCAGGACGGCACGAAGATTCCGATGGATGACGTTATAAGCATTGACGGGGAGCTGTTCTCATCGCTGGAATAATGTCGCTTGCCATGCGACCAAACGAAGCGAATACCAAAGTACAATATGACTGTAAGGTGAGACACCAAGCAGTCATATTTTTATATGCGGAGGTACTGAACATGAGAAAGAACTTAACGGAGATCGTATTCATCCTTGACCGCAGCGGCTCAATGAGCGGACTGGAAGCAGACACCATCGGAGGCTTCAACTCCATGATTGAAAAGCAGAAAAAGGAGAATGGTGAGGCATTGATCTCTACCGTCCTCTTCGACAACGTGAGCGAGGTTATTCATGACCGCTTACCGGTTCAAAAGGTCGAGCCGATGACCGACAAGGACTATTCCGTTCGCGGCTGCACCGCCCTTCTGGATGCTATCGGCGGAGCAATTCATCACATTGGAAATGTCCATAAGTACGCAAGAATTGAGGATGTGCCTGAACACACGCTGTTCGTCATCACAACGGACGGCATGGAGAATGCAAGCCGCCGTTATGATAGCGAGAAGGTCAAGAAAATGATTGAGCGACAGAAGGAAAAGTACGGCTGGGAGTTTCTATTTCTCGGTGCAAACATCGACGCCGTTGAGACGGCAAAGCATTTTGGAATTGGTGCAGACCGAGCGGTCAACTACCACTCTGACCACGAGGGAACGCAGCTCAACTATGAAGTTCTGAGCGAAGCGGTTTCCGCCGTCCGTTGCAGCGTACCGCTGGGTACGAATTGGAAAAAGCGTATTGATGAGGACTTCAATTCCAGAAAGGACGGGAGAAAGCAATGAGAACGATCACCGTAAAAGGGACAGGCAATGTCTCCGCAAGACCGGATTACATCATCCTCTCCTTGAACATTGAAACCTTATCTGAATCCTATGACCGTGCAATGTCGGAAGCTGCCGAGAGAATCGAAAGACTGCAAGATGCCGCAGTCCGCGTTGGGTATCGCAAAGAAGACTTGAAAACCACGAGCTTTGATGTCCAGACAAAGTACGAGAACGTCAAGGATCGGCAAGGAAATTACAAGCGAGAGTTTGCTGGGTATGCTTGCAACTATCGCCTGAAACTTGCCTTTGACTTCGACAGCAAGCAGCTTGCACAGGTTATTTCTGCGATTGCAGAATGCGGTGCGAAGCCGGAACTCAGTATTGTATTCACTGTAAGAAACCCGTCAGTGGTCAGCGATGAGCTGCTGATCAGCGCGACGGAGAATGCCAGAGCGAAGGCGGAGATTCTTTGCAAAGCATCAGGCAGTACGCTTGGGCAGCTACTCAATATTGACTACAACTGGGGCGAACTCAATGTGTATTCCAGAACAAGTTACGAGGTCGAAGACTGCATTCAGCCTCTTATGGCGATGAGTAAATGCTCCGCGCCAGAGATCGAGCCGGACGATATTGACGTGTCGGACACCGTGGCTTTCACATGGGAAATAGCTTAACTATCTTCGGATAAATAATTCGATTATTATTTCTGCGGTACCTGCGTTTTGACCTAAAAATGTCCGTTGTAAAGTGAAGGGGTATCTTACGGAGGAATCTTCGGGGAATACGATTTTGGGAGAATAGCAAGCACAGCCGGTGTATATACACACGGCGATTTTGGATTAAGGAAACCCTCCCCTTAATCCCGAAAATGCTTGTTGGGATGTCTCCCAAACCCTCTATCTTTACGAAAGGACAAACCGCTTATGGCAAACAGAACACGACCAAATCAGATACTCTTCTTTGTTTCAGATGACGAGAAGCGGATTATCAAAGGAAAGATGAAACAGCTTGGTACAAAGAACATGGGAGCGTATCTTCGCAAGATGGCGATTGACGGTTACATCATCAAAGTGGACTACACGCAGCAGAAGAAACTTGCCGCCGCAGTATCTCGTGCAGCGGCAAATATCAATCACATTTGCCGCCGAATTAACTCCACAGGACACTTCTATGAGGACGATGTTGCAGAGCTGAAAGAAAGGCAGGCTGAGATATGGCGATTACTAAAATCAAGCCAATCCGAGGAACTGTGAACAAGGCTCTCGCATACATTCTTGATCCGCAGAAAACAGATGACCAGCTCTATGTCTCTTCCTACGGATGTGCTGCCAGTGATGCCGCAGCGAAGGAATTTGAGTGGACAAGATCTCTTGCCGTTCAACAAGGAATGCAGATGCCAAAGGTGATTGCCAGACATCTGATTCAATCCTTTGCGGTTGATGAAGTCAGCCCGGAACAAGCGCATGAAATCGGTAAGCAGTTTGCCGACGAATGGCTCAAGGGAAAGTACGAGTATGTGATTGCAACGCACATCGACAAGGGGCATTGCCACAATCACATTATCTTCAACGCAGTCAACTATGTAGACTTCCATGCGTACCGAAGCAATAAGAAAACCTATCGTGAGATGCGGCATCTCAGTGATGAGATATGTGCTGAACACGGGCTGTCAGTTATTCCTCCCTCTCAGGGAAAAGGCATGGACTACAAGGAATACACCGAAGCCAAACGCGGTACAAGTTGGAAGCAAAAACTCAAGCAGACCATTGATCGCTGTGTGATCACATCAAAGGACTACGATGAGTTTTTGAAGCTGATGCAGGACGCCGGATATGAAATCAAAACCGGCAAATACATCTCCTTCCGTGCCGAAGGGCAAGAGCGTTTCACCCGTGCAAAAACCATCGGAGATAACTACACCGAGGACCGGATCAAGGAACGCATTCAAGGACGCAATGCCCGCAGACGGCAGATGCAGAACGGTAGGAAGAACATCTCTCTCATCAGCGATATTCAAAACAGAATTAAGCAGATCGACAGCAAGGGCTTTGAGCATTCTATGAAGATTAAGATCCTCAAAGAAGCCGCCAGAACGCTAAACTACCTCACTGAGAACGAGCTGCTTCAATATGCCGATCTTGAAAAGAAAGTCGAAGACATTCATAGTTCTTATGAGCGTACCGGCGCTGACTTGAAAGTCGTTGAAGCGCAGCTCCGAAAGGTGCAGCCGCTTATCAAGAATATCTCAACCTATCAAAAGCTCAAGCCGGTCTATGATGCCTACTCAAAGACGAAGAACAAGCCGAGTTTTCGAGCTGCGCACGAGGCAGAGCTTGTCGTTTTTGAAGCAGCAAAGAGTACATTGCTTGCTATGCAAGATGGTGAAAAACTTCCAAGTATGAAGTCTCTGCAAGCCGAGCAGCAACGCCTTTTGGAAGAGCAGCAGCGTCTCTACGACGAACGAGCAAGGCTCAAAAAAGAGGCTAAAGTGATTGATACCATGAAGGCAAATGTCGATGATTTCCTCAGTCCAACGCTTTCACAGGAGCATGAAAAAGCCAAAAGTAGCGAGTTGGAATAACCACCAAAGCCTGAGCCGTATGAATAAATCGGCTCAGGCTTTCTTCTTCGTAATGCGCTCCATGAACTTGAAATATATTTTGAATTTTTGGAGTATCGTATTGAAAATTTGAAGCGTTTGGTGTATAATATAATGAGTCTCACTATAAGCGTTTGAGAGAGGTGCTTTTATGAAGATAAGCTATAAGAAATTATGGGTCATGCTCATCGAAAGAGAGATCCCAAAATCAACTTTACGCAAGGATATAGAGCTGTCTCCTGGCACGATGAGTAAGCTCAATAAGAACGAGGATGTAGCTCTCTCTGTTCTGCTGCGCATTTGCGACTATTTGAATTGTGACATTGGAGATATATGTGAAGCTGTGCGAACGGGCAAGAAGTAGGTCCGAGTTTTCGTGCGGCTATTTTGTTATAGGTAGAGAAAAATACCTCAGCGAAAGGAGCATATATGGATGTCCTTGAGAATGCTGTGACTGAGAAAAATGCCCTCGTTGAAGCGGAGGCGTTTCCCACAGATGATCGAGTCACCTACAGAGACAGCACCTATGAAATTGTTTCTAAGGTTGCATATTTGATTGGTGTTCCGAAACGAATTTTTGATAATGAGCATGAAGCACCCAAAATAGAGATATACGAAAAACTTGATGCAGACAAAACGGCACGGATAATCCGTCATTTGTGTATCATAAGGACAGCGATTGAAAGAAACTTCAAGCATATCAACGAGCGTATGAAGTTTAGTTATCTCTCAATCAGCAGTATGCCGGAATATGTGCCGCAGGATAGCCTTCAACAACTAAATGCGGATGGCATTAGTTTTATAAAGAAGTCCAGCACGAAGCTAAGTCAGCATATCGTTGAGATAAACAAGCTGCTTTCTGATCGGATCAATAATTGCAAGAAGCTATTTCCTCTTTGGCTGAATTGGCTGTATGTAAAAAACCTCTTTCTCATGCCAGATGGCTTGAAAGAGGAAGGGACAAAAGCAGCAGCAGATATTTATTACGCTCACTTGCTCTTTTATCCTTACCAGATGTATATAAACTGGGAACCGGAGGATGTCGGTAATCTGCTCTATAACGATAAAAAATTCGTGACGCTGCTTTATCAAATGAACGGTGACTACTTTACAGAGTACAGTAAAGTTTCTGATGCTGGAAGTTACATTAAAGGAAGCATCTACGAGTTTATTGGTAGCAGCGAAAAGGTTGTCGTAGTGGTAGATTGTGAAAACTCTGATCCGTACAAGCTCTGCGCTACGCTCAAGAATCTTGACTATCAGTACACACAGAAGATAGCATCCATCATCCTGTTTGATGATGTGCATAGTGCATCTGCTTGGCGTATTCTGGATAGTTTTACCCACATCCCGGTCGAACACATGATGACCGAACGGGTAAAGCAGAACAAGTCTCTGGTCGATGTGATGCTGATTGCCCGAACTTGTCAGGAGCATTACAAAAACAATGTGGATTCCTTTATTTTGGTGTCCAGCGACTCCGACTATTGGGGACTGATTTCTTCTTTACCGGAGGCTCGGTTCCTTGTCATGATAGAGCGCGAAAACTGCGGACCGGATTTGAAGAACGCACTTGTCAATGCCGGTATATTCTATTGCTACATTGATGACTTCTACTCCGGCAATGCAGAGGATATTAAGATCGGCGCACTGTTCAAAGAGATGTATCATTACATAGATCAGGCGGTGCGGCTGAATATCTACGAGATGTTCACAGAGGCGTTAAGAGCGACTCGAATTGAAATGAGTTCTTCGGAACAGAAGCAGTTTGTGGACAAGTATTTGAAAACGATGCAAATGTCCATTGCGGATAATGGCGATGTGACATTGGAAATAAAACGAAAATGAGTCCGTTATATCGGACAGTAGCCGTGATAGAATAAAATGAGGATCGGTTGGCAACCAAAAATGATCCTCAAGTATTGGAGATGAAGATATGGCATACCAGAGCGAAGCGGCTCTTGAGCAACAATTCATAGAGCAGCTAAACAAGCAGGAATACAGCACAGTCGATATTCCTGATTATGACGCATTGGTGGAGAACTTCAAAGTTCAGTTTGAAGCCTTCAATGCGCCCAAACTTGATACGCCTATCACCGATAAAGAGTGGGAGCGTATCTTTAACCTCATGCTTGGAAAGTCCGTGTTCCAGAGCGCAAAAATTCTGAGAGACAAGTTTGTCCTTGAGCGTGAGGACGGGACGAAGGTTTACCTTTCCTTCTTCGATCAGGATCACACCAAGAATATCTTCCAAGTTACACATCAGACAACGGTTGTAGGCAAGTATGTCAACCGCTATGATGTAACGATTCTTGTGAATGGCTTGCCGTTGATTCAGGTCGAGTTAAAGCGCAGGGGGATTGACATTCGAGAAGCAGTCAATCAGGTCATGCGCTATAAGAAGCACTCCTATAACGGACTATATCACTTCATTCAGCTTTTCATTGTCTCCAACGGCGTTGATACCAAATACTTTGCCAACTCCGACAGGGACTTGATGTATAGCCTCGCCTTCTTCTGGACGGATTTCAACAACATCCGTATTACCAACCTGAAGGACTTCTCAATCTCTTTTCTGGCAAGGGATCACATCATCAAGATGCTGACACGCTATACCATCCTGAACGATACGGATAAGATTCTGATGGTTATGCGCCCCTATCAGGTGTATGCCGTAGAAGCCCTTATAAGGCAGGCTACGCTCACAAATCGCAACGCCTATATCTGGCATACCACCGGTGCAGGAAAGACGCTGACATCCTTTAAGACAGCTCAAATCCTCGCAGCCAATCCGAACATCAAGAAGGTTATCTTCCTTGTTGACCGTAAGGACTTGGACTCTCAGACCACCGAAGAGTTTAACAAGTTTGAGGCTGGCTCTGTTGATGTCACAGATCGCACAGACATTCTTGTGCGGCAAATGAAGGATAAGAACCGGCAGCTCATTGTCACGACGATGCAGAAGATGGCAAATGCCGTTAAGCGTCCTCAATACGAAAAGGTAATGGACGCATACCGTGACGAAAAGGTTGTCTTCATCATTGATGAATGCCACCGCAGCCAGTTCGGAGATATGCACAAGGATATTGTTCGGCATTTCAAGAAAGCGCAGTTCTTTGGCTTTACCGGTACGCCCCGTTTTGAAGTGAACGGAAAGACGGAGGGCAAGATCACACAGACCACCGAAATGTTGTTTGGGGAATGTTTGCATAACTATCTGATCAAGGATGCTATCTTCGATAACAATGTCCTCGGTTTCCATATTGAGTACATAAAGACGATGGAAGGCGATTTTGACTGGGACGATCCGACATTGGCTGACGCGATTGATGTTGGCGAACTCTATATGTCGGATGAGAGAATGTCCCTCATTGCAAACCACATCGTCCAGAACCACAAAGCCAAAACGAGAAATGGTCAGTACACGGCTATCTTTGCTGTTTCCTCCATTGAAGCTCTTGTCAAATATTACGACATCTTCAAGAAGATCAAACACGATCTGAACATCAGCGGTATCTTCTCCTATGGGCAGAACGAAGATGCTGAGGGTAAGGACGAGCATAGCCGAGATGCTTTGGAGCGTATCATCAAGGACTATAACGAGATGTACGGCACGAATTTCTCTACCGACACCTTCTCCGCGTATCACAAGGATATTTCAGATCGAGTCAAAGGGAAGAAAACAAAGTCGCTGGACATTCTCATCGTCGTGAATATGTTTTTGACCGGCTTTGACAGCAAGCAGCTCTCTGTGTTGTATGTGGACAAGGATTTGAAGTACCATGATCTGCTGCAAGCCTATTCTCGCACGAACCGTGTCGAGAAAGAAACAAAACCGTTTGGTATCATCATTTGCTACCGCAACCTCAAAAAACGGACAGATGATGCGCTGACGCTCTTCTCCAAGAGTCAGGACACCTCTGGCATTGTTGTTCCGGGCTATCAGTATTTTGTTGAGAAGTTCAATGAAATGGTTATGAGGCTCAAGGAAGTGGCACTCTACCCTGAGTCCGTCGATACCATGCAGAGCGAGGATGACCAGAAGAAGTTTGTCATCACTTTCCGTGAGCTGACAAAATACCTCCAATCCTTGCAGACATTCATTGAGTTCAGTTTTGATCAGGATGCGCTCATCATGTCCGAGCAGGAGTATCAGGACTACAAGAGCAAGTATCTGATGCTTTACTCCCGGCAAAAAACTGATCGAGAAGTCGTATCTGTCCTGAATGATGTGGACTTCTGCATTGAGATCATGGAGAGTGACCGCATCAATGTTGCCTATATCATGAACTTGATCCGCAACATCCACTTTGATGACAAGAAGCAGAAGGACTACGACATCAAGCACATCAAGGAAGAATTGAGCAGAACGGATAATCCGCAGTTGCTTCGCAAGGTTGAAATTCTTCAAGCGTTCTTGGATCGTGTCGTTGTCGGACTTGAAAGTGCGGATGAGATTGACGCTGCATACAACGACTTTGAAAATGAAGCAAAACGAGAAGAGATCGTTGCTTTCGCAAAGACTGAGGATATTGATTCCTCCATGCTGACGGACATCATTTCTGAGTATGAGTTCTCCGGCACAATGGATGCAGGAAACATCCGTGACCGTATTGAGAAGCCCATGCCGTTGCTCAAGAAGAGGTCTTTGGTCAACCGGATCGTCGAATTTATCCGGCAGCATACTGAGAAATACCAATAAGGAGAGAGAACAATGGATAATTCTATTCAGGCTCACCAGAAAGAGCTTTGCAACAAACTATGGGCGATGGCAAATGCCCTGAGAGGTAACATGGAGGCATACGAGTTCAAGAACTATATCTTGGGCATGATCTTCTATTACTATCTCTCCGACAAGACCGAGAAGTACATGGTTAATCTTCTCAAAGACGATAATATCGGCTACGAGGATGCTTGGAATGACGAAGAATATAAGGCTGCCATCGTAGAAGAAGCTCTGCGTGACCTCGGCTACATCATCGAACCGGAGTATTTGTTCCGCAAGATGGTCAAGATGGTTGAGAACCGTTCCTTCGACATTGAGTTCTTGCAGAAAGCAATCAACGCTCTGATGGAATCCACTATCGGCAACGATTCGCAGGAAGACTTTGACGGATTGTTCTCCGATATGCAGCTTGATTCTACGAAGCTGGGGCATACCGTTAAAGATAGAAGTGCTGTCATGGCGAAAATCATTGCTTCTCTGGACGAGATCAATTTCAGCGTGGATGACACGAAGATTGATGTGTTGGGTAATGCCTACGAGTATCTGATCGGTCAGTTCGCTGCTACAGCCGGTAAGAAAGCCGGTGAGTTCTATACGCCTTCGGGTCCTGCCGAGCTGCTGTGCCGTCTTGCTTGTCTTGGCTTAACCGATGTTAAGGACGCAGCCGATCCGACTTGCGGTTCCGGCTCTCTGCTGCTTCGCCTCAAGAACTATGCAAATGTGCGTAACTACTACGGTCAGGAATTGACCTCGACCACCTATAACCTTGCCCGAATGAACATGATCCTTCGCGGCATCCCGTATCGTAACTTCAATATCTACAATGGCGATACGCTTGAACATGACTACTTCGGAGACATGAAGTTCCGTGTTCAGGTTGCAAATCCTCCGTATTCTGCAAATTGGTCTGCTGATATGCACTTCATGGAGGACGAGCGTTTCAATGAATACGGCAAACTTGCGCCTAAGAGCAAGGCTGACTTTGCTTTTGTGCAGCACATGGTTTACCACATGGACGAAGACGGACGAGCTGTTGTTCTGCTGCCTCACGGCGTTCTGTTCCGTGGCGCAGCGGAAGAAGTGATCCGTAAGCACCTGATTCAAAAGCTGAATGTGCTGGACGCTGTTATCGGTCTTCCTGCAAACCTCTTCTTTGGCACAGGCATTCCGGTATGTGTTCTTGTCCTCAAGAGGGAGCGCAACGGCAACTCTGATAACATCCTCTTCATTGATGCGTCCAACGACTTTGAAGCCGGAAAGAATCAGAATATCCTCCGTGAGTGCGACATTGATAAGATTGTCGAAACCTACGAGCATCGTGTGGATGTCGATAAGTACGCCCATGTTGCCACTATGCAGGAGATTGAAGAGAACGGATTCAATCTGAACATTCCTCGCTATGTTGATACCTTTGAGCCGGAAGAGGAAATTGACCTCAATGCTGTTGCAGCAGAAATCCGCAATATTCAGGCTGAGATCAAAGGCATCGACGCACAACTGAAACCGTTTTTCGATGAGCTGGGACTTGATTTCCCCTTTGATGTGGAGGGCAAGTAATTATGGAAAATGTATCCTCAAGTAACGGTCTTGAGAAGCGTCCGAAACTCCGGTTTCCGGACTTCGATGAGCCGTACAGAACAATTACATTAGGTCAAATCGCTTCATTGGTTAATCGTACTGATCCCACCTCAAATGCGCCTATTATGATGCTTAGTGCAGGAAATGGCTTTATCATGCAGTCCGAAAAGTATTCACGAGACAATGCTGGTCAAAGTCTCAAGAAATATATTCTCCTAAAGAAAGGCGAATTGGCATACAATCACGGTGCATCAAAAGCAAAACAGTATGGCTGCTGTTACGAGCTGACCGAAGATGAGGCGCGTATTCCGTATGTCTATCATTGTTTCAAGGTCAGTGGCGCAGAGCATACGCCCTATGTTGCTACTGCCTTGAATAATCCTAAGATAGATAGACAGCTTAAACGCCTTGTTTCTTCAAGCGTTCGTATGGACGGGTTGCTGAACATCTCTTTTGATGATTACATGAGTGTAATTCTTCACTTACCTTCATTGAAGGAACAAACTCACATTGCTGATTTCCTCAAAAAACTTGATGAACGGATAACTGCACAAGAGAAACTTGTGGCATCCCTCAAGAAGCATAAAAGAGGATTATTGAATGCATTTTTTGCAGAAAAATCTGACTACTTTCTATTTTCTGACGCTTCCGCCTTAAAAATAGAGGAAGTATGCGATGTGCTGAGTGGAAAACGCATTCCAAAGGGAGAAACATTTTGCTCTCATCCTACGGAATACCGTTACATCACTGTATCAGATATGGGCGAGAAATATGTGTGTTCAGATAATTTGCAGTATATTTCAGAGCATACAGAAAAGCAGATTTCTCGTTATAAAGTCAAAGGTGGAGATATTATAATATCCGTTGCCGGTACTCTTGGAAAGTTGAACATTATTACCTCTGACTTGGGAGGCGTGAATTTAACCGAAAATTGTGACCGGTTTACAAACTTTAGAGGGGTTGGTTCCGAGTACCTTTACTATGTCCTTTCGTCGGATTTGATACAGTCACAAATTGAATCTTCAAAGACGAAAAATGGGCAACCCAAACTCGCCCTCGAACGGATAAGAAACTTCACCATTCCCGTACCACATCAAGAAATACAAGAACAGTTAGTTAAGGTGATGATTTCTCTTGACCAATATATTGCTTCTCAGCTTGCAATCCTTGATAGGTATTGCAAACTGAGAAGCGGGTTACTGCAACAGCTCTTTATATAAATAACTGTTGCAACATAGATGCTTTGACTTTCTCCATACGAAGTATTAGGCGCTCTTCTTTCTCTATCTTTGCATCCAATTTTAAGAGAAAGGAAGAAATCCGCTTCTGCTCTGAAACAGGAGGGCGCAAAACCTTTACCGCGCCAAGCTGAGGGCTTGTTAACTGAGGAACGCCTGTTGATTCGATGTAGATGGATGTTGCATTGATCATGTAAGCGAAAAAATCCACATCATCATCATGTTTGGGGACTAATGAGAGAAGACGAACAATCGGAACATATTTGCAGTGACGAGCTATTGCATGACCTACTTCGCCCCTTCCAGAAACAGTGATGGAATCACCTTCAATTTTGAAGTAGTTTGCATAGCCATATAATCCGCTATTTGTCAGAGCGTTGGCAAATACCGGATATGGATGGTTTGCGGAATATGAAGATGAGCTATTTTCACGATCAATATCTCCCCCGGCAGAAATATTAAATATTTCTGCCAAACTTACAGTTTCCCATTTTTTGTGGTCAGCATCAGTGAAAGTCAGCGATCCTGAAATTAGAGCCTTAACGACACCTCTTTTATGCTTCTGATCAAGCAAGCAGAATGGAGCTATATGACCGACAAAATCCCTTGCAGTAGCGGAATATCTCTGCTACCGCAAGGGATTTACCTTTGCTACAAGCCAGTATTCGGTTGCTGAAATAGTCCTCAAGTAACGGTCTTGAGAAGCGTCCGAAACTCCGGTTTCCGGGCTTCGATGAGCCGTGGAAAGAAACTACTTTATCTGCGCTTTTCTCTAAAAGTACACAGAAAAATGCTGATGGACACATCACGAATGTAATTTGCAATTCCGCAAAGCTCGGTCTTATTCCACAACGCGAGTATTTTGATAAGGACATTGCAAACAGCGATAACACAAACAGCTATTATATCATCCAGCAAAATGACTTCGTATATAATCCGCGCAAATCGTCCGATGCTCCATACGGTCCGATCAGCAGCTATAAGTATGCAGAGGATGGCATTGTTTCTCCGCTGTATCTTTGTTTTCGTGCGAAAGACGAAATTAACCCTCTGTACTACGAGTGGTACTTCCGGTCATCGGCTTGGCATAGATACATTTATATGTCGGGTGATAGTGGTGCGAGACATGACAGAGTAAGCATCAAAGACGATACTTTCTTTGCTATGCCCATCAACCTTCCGTCAGAGCAGGAACAGAGCAAAATTGCGTCCTTTCTCCAAAGTCTGGATGATAGAATTGCTGCACAAGAGAAACTTGTGGCATCCCTCAAGAAGCATAAAAGAGGTGTCGTTAGCAAAGTCTTTTCGGAGATTGAAAGAGAATGCAGCACGATCCGCTTAGGTGATTATGTGAGCATTCATCGAGGCGGCTCGCCTCGTCCAATAGACGCTTATATTACTGATGATACGGATGGCATCAACTGGATCAAGATTGGCGATACTTCTGCTGATGACCTTTACATTACTCGGACAAGAGAAAAAATTGTTCCCTCTGGTGCAAAGAAATCCAGAAGAGTTTTTCAGGGGGATTTGATCTTATCAAACTCTATGAGTTTTGGAAGACCGTACATCCTTCAAATTGACGGATGCATCCATGACGGGTGGCTACTCATTCGAGATGAGAACAATGTCTTTGAGAAGAGATTCTTGTGTTACTATCTCGGCTCAGATAATGTGATCGCTCAATATAAACGCTTTGCTGCTGGTAGTTGCGTAAACAATCTTAATTCTGAATTGGTAGGAAATGTTGAAATCTGCTGTCCGCCTTACAGAACACAACAAAAAATCGCAAATATGCTAACTGTTTTGGATTCGCGTATAGATCACGCAAGTCGTACTCATGTGGCACTACTGCGAATTCGCACTTCATTATTGCAACAGCTCTTTATATGAAGAGCTGCTGCAACATAAAGCATCGCAGTCTGCTTAAACTGCTCCGACGCTGTTCTTCATTAGAAATACGAGCATCAACTTTGCATAAAAAACTTCCCCAATATCGTTGCTCGTCGATGGAGGGATAAGGAACTTCTATTCCCTCAAGATTTTTTCGACTGATCCTTTGGCGTGTTCCACCGGCAAGAAAGGAATTAACTGTTTTTAGATATTGCTCAGAACATAGGAATTGGAGAAGGTAATTCCTATCTATGACAGATGAGTCTGTTCTGATAACAGTGCAATCAACGGCTGTAATCCTTCTTTCTGTGCTTTTGGGCAATAGGCAGGCTCTCCCGGCTGGCTCTGGCAATCTGGAAATGAGAATATCACCGTCATATATTTCCAAACAGTTTAGGCGGTGGAATGTAGTCTCTGAAATGTATTTGGCATTTTGAGTTTTATCTATGTAAACGCCAAAGCCGACATTTCCCGTCTGAATAAGTCGGATTCCATCTAATGCTTGATCCTTAGACTCAATCCAATCACCATCGGCAAATAATACGGAAACTTCCTTAAGATTTCGCTTCTCGCAACTATCACTCAATTTAGCAAAAACCTTTCGTAGCAATCCTCTTTTATGCTTCTTGAGGTTATCTACGAGAGACTGCTGTGCCTCTATTCGATGCTCTAACGCAATCATGAAGTCTGCGATTTTTCGCTGCTCCGCTAAATCCATCGGTATGTAATGCTTTGTGTCAAAGAACTCATCAGTTGGAACATTCAAAAGCCCATGATTTCTTGCTCCTTCGGCAGAGATCATGTAAATTTCACGATACCATTTGAGCGAATCGAAGTAGGCTTTTATAAAATCAGAATCGTGTTTCTTGAGTGCAAAGCAGATATAGAGTGTTGAAAGCGCGCCCATATCATAGCGGTCAAGACGCTTGACGGAGCCAAAGTCGTACCCGACTGAATAACTCTTGTTGTAGGCATATTCGCCATTCTTCAAGAGATAATAGCCACTCATGTCTTTGCTGGCAACGGTCTTATTGAAGTAGCTGATCTGATCCACAAGCCCGTCTTTGGACGAAATTGTGAGGGGAAGACTCGTTTCGTTATTGGTGTTCTTCCGTGTGACACGCTCAGCAAAATCTGAAAGTTTCTCAGCTTTCCACGGCTCATCGAAGCCCGGAAACCGGAGTTTCGGACGCTTCTCAAGACCGTTACTTGAGGAATATACTGCCCTGATTATCCCTCCAACGGATAATGTTCGTGGAGGTGGTCAATATGACTAACAATACACAATTCAAGACGCTTGTGAACACTTGGCTAAATCAAAAGCAGCCAATGATCACGCCGTCAACCCATGCCAGCTTTACTCTGATTGCCGAAAATCATCTAATTCCATACTTCGGCAAGCGTAAGATCGGCAGCATCACCGAAACGGACATCCAGAGCTACATTTCGTACCTCCATGATGCCGGTAGGTTGGACAAGACCGGAGGGCTAACGGTAAAGACCATCCGGGATGTGATCCTCGTTCTCAGACTTTCGATGGAGTTTGCGTACAAAGAAAGGGCAATTCCACTGCTGAACTGGGATCTCGTCGAGTACCCGAAGGAACTTGGCATTAAGAAGGTAGTTTCTCTTTCAAAGGATCAGGAGCAAGCTCTGATTCAGTGTATCTACATGAACTTGAACAGGAAGACTGCTGGCATTCTCATTGCACTCTTTACCGGAGTACGCATTGGAGAACTCTGCGGATTGCAGATGAAGGACATCTCGTTGACAGATAAGACCATCAGCATCAATAAGACTGTCCAGCGCATCTATGACAAAAAGAAGGGCGAGTCCTATCTTCACATCGGACCGCCCAAAACGAAAACTTCTGCAAGGACGATCCCTGTTCCGTCTCTTCTGATGAACATTATCAAGAAGTTCTACACGGATAACCCTAACCACTACTTCTTGACCGGCAAAACAAAGCCGACAGAGCCTCGTACTTATCGACAGTTCTTCACCCGTTTCCTGAAACGGAATGGATTGGAGAAGGTGAAGTTCCATGAGATCCGACACACATTCGCGGTCAGGGCGATTGAGATTCCGGAGTTTGATATAAAGTCGCTCTCTGAAATCCTCGGTCATAAGAATGTGTCCTTTACACTGAATGTCTACGGAAGTGCAAACCTCCAACAGAAGGTCAAGTGTATGAATTTACTGAACGATCTACTGTAATCTTATTCAGTTCTGACTTGGCTTTTACAGTGCAGCAGAAACGAATAACCGTTTCCAGCGATTCAGATTCATTGACTCGATGTGCTGTTCATAGGAGGCACTATTCGACTTTCCGAAACAGAGTGACTTCTTCTTGAGCCGTGAAAGGCTGCACAAAAAAATGAACGCAGTACACGGATTCCACAATCGCGGAATCGTGTACTGCGTTTGTATTTTAGAAATGATTTTTGCGATTTAAGCAAGGATTGATTTGTGGAGGCGTTTTTGGGCATTTATAACCGTTCAACCGCAAGTGTTGCCGGATTGACTTTGATGATTACCTTCCCCTTGCTTTGGGCGTACATCACTGTCTTGCCTGTACCGCTGGGCTTGCCGTCCCATACTGCAATGATGTAATCAGCGTGATCTACCATGTACCGATTGCGCTTGTCCATGCAGTCAGGAGTATAGTGCGTTTGAAGAAGCGTTTCTTTATCACATTGAGCAGCAATGCCATAGTACCTTTCGCGCATTGCTGCATTCCACTTGGCTGCCTGTGTTTCGCACGGTATGGCACTCTCAAGCGTAATGCCAGGATAAGTCTTTTTCAGTTCCAGTATGATCTCGGCGGCGTACATATCAACGCCGAGAGCCATGCCAGAGATAAAGTGGGTGACATTTTCATCTGTAATCAAAGGGATAATTTGTTTTTTTAGGGTTTCTTTGAGCGCAGTGCAGCGTTCATCATCCTCACGAAAGCCAAAGGGTAAATTTTGAGGTCGGTGTCCGGTGAAGGCACAACTTTTCATATTCTTGATCTCCTTATATGTATTAGCGTGTGTTTCTAAATCGCTTATACATAGATTATAGCATAGAAAATCAAGAAATTTGTAGAAATAAGTCGGCAAAAGAAAAAACTGCGTGAAAAATCACGCAGCCTTCAATGAGCTTACTTCATGTTATCCTTCTCTTGCTGGATCATCAACTCAACCATTTGCAAAATACGCTTTTGCGCTTCGGGAGGAAGATCAGCAATTTTCTTTGAGAGTTCTGAGGCTTTTGCCTCTCCGCTATGCTCTAAGACATCGCAGAAAATTGAATCAGCGGATGTCTCCAAGCCATTGAGCAAAATAATCAGCTTCTCGCAACGCGGAAATGACATCCCTCTCTCGACGGTGGAAATATAATTTGTGGTTAAGCCGGTCTTTTCTGCAAGATCCTCTTGTGTAATACCAAGACGCTCACGGGCTTGCTTAACGCGCTTTCCTATTCGTTTATCAATCATGGGCGTTTACCTGTTCCTTTTCTAAATCGCTCATGAATATTATATGGTTTAGAACCATAGTGATACAGAAACGCTAATGGTGTTACTATGGATTAGCGAATGATTTTACGGTAAAATTCAAGGAAAAGACACAAAAAAGGAGCCTCTGCCGATACCCAAACCGGGCATCGACAGAGGCTCTTGGTTCGTTTTCCGGGCATTCAAACAAGTGCCGAAATCGACACTTATTTCCGCGCTAAAGAAGAAACTGCGCAGGGAATACAATCACTTAGGTTGGTCAATTTTCGTAGCTCTGAGGCTTGCAATCACAGGCTTTTTCGACCCCTAATTGTCTACTCTGCGACGCCTTGCGGGAGAAGTGCGGACAGGCGATGAGATCGGCACGGAAACTCTGCTTGCAGCTATGGACGCAGCGGACGCAGAAGCGGTTATACTTCCGGCGTCCGCTGTCCCCGATGAAGAACGACCACTCCTGTCTCCATTTCTGACTTCTGCTCACAGCTCAATCTCTCCTTTGTGCTTTTGGGGAGGGCAGCATTCCTTCTGCTTTTCAGCCTTTGCAGACTTGAGCCTGTCCATGATGGAGGACTTTTCACCCCTTTCGGGGGCTTTGGCATCAAGGGTCTTGTCCTCCTTCGGACCGTTGTTGATGATCCCATCAATCATGCCGTAGTCATCCTCCATTGACATCTCCGCTGCCTTGAGGTAGTTTTCCTTCTCAAGTGCCGCCATCCAGCTTTCCTTGCTGATACCGAGCATTCCGCCCTTTGCCGCATGGTCGGCAATCTCCTTGGCATCTACGCACAAGCCCTCGGTGTTATCAGAATAGAGACGGTAAACCTCGCAGCCCTTCTCCAAAGCCTTCTCAGCCGCCTCCTGACCGGCGGGAAGAACGCCAGCCCATGCGTAGCCGTAATCCTCCATATCCTGCACAGTGAGCGCGGGATCGGGCATTTCCGGCACTTCCTTGACCTCAAGGTCGAGAAGGCGAAGCGTGTCATCGTCAAAGCCATTGTAGACATCATCAAGGACGAGCTTGCCGCGCTCATCGACGATGATGCAAGCCGCCTCATCGCCGTAGGTGTCATGCTCCATCAGATAAAAGCTGTGACCGCCGCTTTCGTGCTGGTCAATGGTGTGCCACGTTCCGATGTGACCGGCAACCGTCAAGCCGGAGGTATCGGCGTTCATCTCGAAGTCCTTCTGCTCGATGCTTTCCTGCTTCTGCTGCTCCTTCGAGATCATGGGGATTGCCACAATCTTATCGCCCAGCTTTGCAAACTGCTCCGGCACCTTGAAGTGGTCAGAGAACTTCTGCATTTGCTCTACGGTCAGAGAGCCGAAGCTGTCATCCGTCAAGCCAACTACCATGAATGTTCCGGCAACAACGTCGTAGATGTCACCGTCCTCATCTCGCAGAGCGCGGTTCAGGGGCAGACCTTCCAGCTTGCCTTCCTCATTGCAGACTAAGGCAACAGGGTCTTCGTAGGGATAAATTGCCTCGATGCAGCCGCCGACCTCATGCTGCAAGGACTTGAGATCCGAGTCAATCTCCTTCACATAAGGCTCCTTTCCCGGCTCAACGATGAGAACGGCAATGGTGCTGTCACGCTCGGTAGCTTCCCCTGAGCCGGTGATCCGGTATTCGTCGGGAATATCATTAAGATCGCCGTCGAACTGTCTGTCCCATCTCTCGCTTGCGACGCGGACATAGCCTTCATCGGTGAAGCGTCCCTGCTCATCCATCGCAATGTCGCACCCATAGCGTTCATAGTCGATGTAATTTGCCAGAGGACCGAGATCCTTTTCGGAGTAGATACCGGCTTCGTGGGCGTAATAATAGCCAAGGTCGGATTCGTCGTTGATACCGGGCATGATGTCGTAGCAGTCCAGATTGAACGTCAGGTTGATGAGATCGTCGATGTCGCTGACCTCATCGCAACCGGCTTCCATAATGGCAACGAGCTTTTCCTGATCGCTCAGGGAAAGCTCGTCAATCAAAGCGGCAAGGTAGTTGAGCTTATCAAGGCTTTCATACTCGCCAAGCATCTTCTGGACGCCGTAGATCGGGCATTCGTAGTCGGTGATAAACCACTCTTCGTAGGGCTGACCGAAATCATCCTGCTGACCGATCCCGATGCGCTCAAAGACCTTCTGCATCTCTTCTTCGGTGGTGGGCAGCTTCACCCACTCACCAACCAGCATACCCTCGTTGTACTTGCCGAGGCTTGTGACGAAGGCTTCAAAATTACCGTCTAATACGGGCATAGGCATCCTCCTTTCAGTCATCCACCATGCCGTCCGGCATGATATACAGTTCCTCAAACTCCGCGTCGGTCATTGCTTCGAGCTTCCGGACGGTCTTATACATCAGCTCTGCGATCTCGCCGTCCATGTCGTTCAGGGTGACGCTGTTCATATCGTCGATCAGTCGCTTCCGGCTGGACGTGTTGAAGCAGCACATCAGGTTGGTTTCTTCCACGGTAAAGTTTTTCATATCAGAGTTCCATATCCTTTCCTTTCAATCTCTGAGGTTTCGGCGTGTGGGTCGGCTGTGCCTTCTGTGCGGATTTCAGTTTGTCACGGATGGATTCACGGGCAGCGGGCTTCTTTGGGATGGTGTCGTAGATGGCAGTTCCGGCATCCTCCACATAGGCGCGGACATACTGGATGCTTTCCGAAAAGCGGATGGGGCGGTTCTTGTCCTCGATGTTGGTCAGCCGGACTTCATCAGCGGCAAAATCAACCGCGTCAATTCTGCACTTGATCCCATCCACATTCAGTGTCGCACCGACAGGAATGTAATCTGCGGCTTTGAGTTCCTTGAAGGTCTCGCCGTCCTTGCTGAGAAAGACATCCATGCCGGACTTCCAGAGCTTATGAGAACCGGCTACCCATGCGCTTTCACGGAAACCAGTAACCGGCACGGAAGGCTTGCCGCGCACCTTCTTTTCAAGGAGTTTTGTGCCGAGAAGTGGCGCGGCTTTCTTTGCGTCCTTGCCGTACAGCTCAAAATAGCCGTTCTGAGCAAAGCAGACTAGCGCGTCCGGATGAGCCTTTTTGACTGCCTCATATTTGCGGAGTTCTGCGACGGGGAGCGGCGAAAGCACCTCTGTCCTATCTGCCTCCGGCAGTCTGTCACGGCGGCTTTTCTGCTTGGACAGCACTTCCGCCAGAGCCTCCGCATCCTTTGGGAGCGTCTGGCGGGTTTTGACGCCGCCATGCTCACCGACCAGAGCCATTGCTGCATCGAAGCTGCTGCGGCAGGGTGCGTCCAGCACATAGCCGTCTGCGAAGGTCAACCGGTCATGATCCGGCGCAACCGCGTTCTGCGCCACATTTGCCGCCTGTTCCCGGTAGTTGATCTCAAAGACATCTCCGAAGACCTTGCCGCGCTTAACGGCTTTCGGGATGATGACGCGGGCAATGCACTCATCGTAGGTCTGTTCCGCATAGAAACGGAAGGTGTTGTGATCCCGCGTTCCCTGAATAAAGACCTGATTTTCATTGAGGCAGTGCGTTCCATGCGGACGGCAGAACCACATCAGTGTTTTGCCTTCGGGACTCCGGCTTTCGGCAGCGCGGCGGATGATACGCTTGTCGATGTCGAAGTCTTCCTTGTAGCTGTCTACATGATCGTCCACGAGCTTCTGCAGCTCCGCAACGATGTCAACGTCTGTGTATTTCTTCATGCGTCTCCTTTCTCACAACTCCATGTCGTGCGTTTTGGATTTGACCTGAGACTTCTTCTCCGGCTGCTGTTTTGCGGCAGTCCTGAGCTGATCGCGGATAGAGGGCTTTTCCTGCTTCTGCTCCTGCTTGACGTATTCCAGCGTCGGCATCAGCTCACGGTAACAGCCCTGTGTTTTCCGCGCCGCATGACGGCGATGAATTTTGAACAGCGGCTCACCGTTCTGCGTGACCGTGTTGCCCTCGATCCTGACGCCGTTCCGTGCCAGCAGATTGAAGGAGTGGTTAGAGGCGCGATAGGACGCCCGCATACCGTCGTTGTTATAGGCGATCTGCCCCTTGAGCGTGTCCATGACGGCGGCTTTGATCTCCTTTTCTTCGGCAGTCAGGCGGTGTGTCTTCGGTGCTTTTGCTGCTTCCTCCGGCAAGGGCGCAAAGGGAGACTTGACCTCCACGGTTTTTACCTCAATAGAGGCAATCTCATCGTTCTCCCATGCAACAACCTCCGGGTCTCTTTCCTCTGTTTTCTCAGAAGTGACTTCCTTCTGGGGTTCGGTCTGCTGACGGAACGCATCCACGAAAAGTGCCGTCAGTCCGGGATTGGGTTTATCCACAAGGAAGCGGGAGGCATTCTCCGGGCAGACATCAACGCTCTTCGCCCACTCCTTGAGAGGCTGCGGAATGCGCCCGTCAAAGTCTTTCTGCTGAATGGTGTTTGCGAGGACATACCGGACGCGCTCCGGAGAGAACTGCTCAAGGACGCTTTTCACGGCAGCATCCGCATCCAGCCGGTTGTCTCCGTAGTTAGAACTGATTGCCGCTTCAATCGCACGGCGGCATTCCGCGTTTGCGGCGAGAGAAGCACGATATGCGTCCATCTCACCGGCTTCATAGGCGTAATTCGCCGTCTCGCGGTAAATGGGGACTTCCGGCTTTTCCTCCGAAACAGCTTCCTTTACGGGAGCTTCGACTTCCATCTCTGCGGACTGTGCTTTCTCTGCCAGCAGCACCTTGAGCTTGGCGTCAATGCCCTCGATCATCTCAGCCGCCGTCTTGCGGATGGTGTCCAGAGAGCTTTTCAGTTCCTTGGTTTCCTTGCCGGATGACCAACCGGCGATGTAACCGAAGGAGTAGTCCGAGGTTTCAATGCCGTACCGTTGGCAGACGGTGTAGGCAACGCTTTCCGCTTCAACCTCCTTGGTGTGCCGATCCTTCTTATCTTCTGGCGCGGCTTTCTCATCCGGCTTGACAGCGTGGAGCTTTGCGTGGGCGATCTCGTGAATGGCGGTTTTGACCGTCTGGACTTCGCTCATGCCCTCCTGAATGGCAATGCGGCTTTCAACCGGCGAGAAGAATCCCTTTGCACCGCCCGGAATGTCCTCAAAGGAAATAGGGACGGGAGATTCCTGCTTGAGCGCATCGAAGAACGCCTCGTAGTTTTCGACGGTGCCTTTCAGCTCATCGACGATGATGTCCGGAAGCTCCTTGCCGTCCGTCTGGGAAACATCAAAGACACTCACCACCTTAAAGGCAGGACGCAGGACCTCAACCGTTTCCGTGACAGCCTTCCCATCTGCGCCGATCACCGGCTTCTGCGTCAAAGGATCAATCTTCTCACGCTCTTCCTGCGCCTTGTACGGCGCGGGTGCAAGAATCTTGATGCCCTTTTCGCCCTTCATGACCTGACGGTCAAAGTTGCGCTGCCACGAGGTATAACCGGCAACATAGGTTGCCTCCGGCTTCTGCATCGCAATGAGCAGCGTGTTGTTGAAGGAATAGTTGTAGAACTTGGACATCGTGCGGAGATATTCCTTGAACCGCTCGGATTCAAAAAGCTCCTTGATGCCCTGTTCCAGCTTGTCCGTGATTTCGCGGACTTGCTGTGCATTTTTGTTTTCAGCCATCTCAAACCTCCATTTCTTATTTGCCTTTGGGCGAAGAAAACCCCGTCTGGGATTTGCTCAGTAAACGAGCCTTTACCTCAGACGGGGTTTCTCTGCGCGTCATCCGACGATGGAAGATGTTATCCTCGTTCTCCCATTCAATCAGCCGGTCAAACATATCCGGGTGCTTTGTGACCATGTGCAGCAGCTCCGAGTCACTGGCGTTGGGACAGAACCAGCAGCCGTTTCTCCGGCAGTGAGCGTAGATTGGGGAAAGCAAACCGTGTTCCTGACAGAGCTTGTAGGCATCCGCCTCGGTCATGCCGTATTTGGCAAGCAGACTGACCTTCGTTATTCCATCCAGACGAGCAAGGCGTTTTGGCTCATCCTCCGCGATGCCGACATAGCTCACAGTGTCCGGCGAGAGTGCGGCATTGTACTTGCGGACTGGCGGGATTTTACAGTCACGATTGACTGCACACATACCAGCCCATGCAAAGCCGCGAACCTCGCCCTTGTGCGGTCCACGGGTGATGACGTGATGGAACACATCATCGTAGGTCTTGTCTGCATGGAGAATGGTGAACTTGATGCCCAGCTCCTTTTCACAGAAGGGCTTGAGCCGGTCATAGATGAAGTCCCGATGTTCCGGGACTTCACCGCTTGTGTTCTGATCAAACATGACCTCGCTGAAAACCGCCTCGTCCAGCGGCTCATTGTGCTGTGCCGCCAGCAGGAGCGTCGCTACGCTGTCTTTGCCTCCGCTGCAAGAGGCAATATACTTCGGGCGGCTCATCGGTCGAACTCCATCTTGAAGCTGACGTATTTGCCGCCGCTGTCATCCAGACGAATCACCGCATCGTAGAGCTGAGGCTTCTTCGGCGTGTAAAGCCCGGTCACTCGGCACCAGCCCTTGTCCAGCAGCTCCTTTGCAATCCTCTTGGTCAGCTTCTTTTTCTTGCTGGAAAAGAACTTGTTGTCTTCCCACAGGCAGAAGGAGCAGTCCTTGTTCGAGCAGTAGAAGTTGCCCTTGCCGACATAGACCGGAGAGCCGCAGCGGGGACATTTGCCGATTTCCTCCTTGCCCGTGCCGAAACGCTGGGCTTCGGCATCGGAGAGAAACGGATAGGCTTTTACGAGATCGCCGGTCATCTGGACAATGCCGCTGAGGAAGGCGTCTGCATCTGCCTTGCCGCGCTCAATCTCCATGAGCGTGTTTTCCCATTCCGCCGTCATTGCGGGAGAGGTGATCTGTTCCGGCAGGACGCAGACAAGGTTGCAGCCGTCCTTTGTGGGAATGAGGGATTTGCCTTTACGCTCTGCAAAGCCGGACTTCACCAGCTTTTCAATGATACCGGCGCGAGTCGCGGGAGTGCCGAGACCTTTCTTCTCGGTGTCATCGTCAAACTGATCGTTTCCGGCAGTCTCCATTGCAGACAGGAGGGTATCTTCCGTGTACTGCTTCGGAGGCGTTGTGAAGTGTTCGGTGACACTGGCAGACACACCTTCCAGCATATCGCCCTCATGGACTTCGGGCAGGGACTTCATGGGATCATCCTTTTCCTTCGCCTTGAGAGATGCCTTGAACAGCTCTTCAACGGCTTTCCAGCCGTTTTGAGCGACGGTCTTGCCCTTGGCTTTGAACTCGTAGCCCTCGCAGGAGAGCGTGATCTGCGTTTCTGCGTAGGTGTGCTTCTCACCGGTCGCACACAGAAGGCGCATCCCGACAAGATTGAGGATTTTCTGTTCCGACTGAGGGAGCGCGGAAACATCCTGCTTTTCGAGCTGAACGGTCGGGAGAATGGCATGGTGATCCGTGACCTTGCTGTTGTCGGTTACGCGGGCAATGTCCGGAGTAACCGAAACGCCGGAGAAAAGCGGAAGCTGGCGGCAGACGATAGAAATGACCTGACGGGCAGTGTCCTCCATATCGCCCGTGATGAACTGACTGTCCGTGCGCGGATAAGTCAGGAGCTTCTTTTCGTAGAGTGTTTGTACGAGATCGAGCGTCTGCTGGGCAGTGAAGCCGTAGTATCGGTTTGCCTCGCGCTGCAAGGTGGTCAGATCATAGAGCTTTGGGGGATTGACCGTCTTCGTTTCCTGCTTGAGAGAAGAAACGACGGCTTGCTTTTTCTCGCAAGCCGCCGCAATCTTCTTTGCTTCCTCTTCGGTTTTGACCTTTTCCAGATCGGCAGTCAGATCGCCCTTGCCGACATGGACGTTGAAATACTTCTCCTTCTGGAACGTGGAGATTTTTCCGTCGCGCTCTACCAGCATTGCAAGAGTCGGCGTCTGGACACGCCCAACTACCAGCTTCTTGTGATAGAGCGTGGTGAAAAGGCGGGTGCCGTTGATGCCGACGATCCAGTCCGCCTTCGAGCGGCTGAGTGCTGCTTCATAGAGACGGTCATATTCCTTGCCGTCTCGGAGATGATTGAAGCCTTCGCGGATGGCGGAGTCCTCCAACGAGCTGATCCACAGACGCTTGAAGGGCTTGGTGCATCCAGCTTTGTTGTAGACCAGCCGGAAGATCAGCTCACCCTCGCGCCCTGCATCGGTTGCGCAGACCAGCTCGGTGACGCGCTTGTCCTTCATAAGAGAGGACAGCACCTTGAACTGTTGTGCTTTGTCCTTCGTGACCTCAAACATCCAGCTTTCCGGAACAATGGGCAGATCGTCATACCGCCACTTGGCATACCGCTCATCGTAGGAGCTGGCGTCTGCCAGCTCCACCAGATGACCGAAACACCACGAAACGATGTAATTGCCGCCCTCCATGTAGCCGTCCTTGCGGGACGTCGCGCCCAACACCTTTGCGATGGACTGGGCAACACTGGGCTTTTCAGCAATGACTAAGATCAATCTTCATCACCATCCGTTTCAGCATCCTCCGCAATCTGCGGCTCATCATCCTCGTTGATGTACGGCTCTTCCTCGTAGCCTTCATCATCAAAGAAGTCCATATCTTCATCCTTGAGCTTTCTGCCCTTGACGAACTTGATGTAGTAATAAGCTGCACCCGCAGCACCGGCAAGAACGAAGATGACGAGGATCATGCCGATGTTGGATTTCTTTTCGGGTTTAGGGGCGGGAGCATCGGTTTCTGCGTCCTTATCCGGCTCAGGTGTAACGGGGGCTGTGCCGGTGCATTCGCTCATGTTGGTCTTGCAGACCGGGCAGTCTGTGTTGACCTGACCGACAGCGCACTTTTCCATGCAGTTACAGGTGGTCAGAGCAGCCGCAGTATCTTCGTCCAGCAGCGCAAGCAGATCGCTTTCATCGACCATGTTCAGGAAGTACGTCTGATACTGTTCCTCTTCCTCATTGATGGGCGCATCGTAGTCGATGACAATGAAGAAGGTGTTGCCGTTCTTCGTCTGGACTGTGATGAACTGCTTGTTGGTTGCCCTGTCATAGAGCAAATCGCGGGTGTAGGCGTTGCCTTCATCGTCAATCGGCTCACCCTTCGGCTTTTCCGGCGCGGGTGTGACTGCGGGCTGCTGTTCCGGCTGGGTTGCCTCTGTGACCGGAAGGTTCTGATCGGTGTCGTCGGCATAGGCAAACGCCGTCACCGAGAAGCAGGACAGAACCATGACGCAGACCGCAAGGACGGTCAGAAAACGAAACTTCTTACGCATTGTCGATTACCTCCGTATTTTCAGCGGGTTTGGTGCCGCCCTTCATGGAAGACAGGAACGCCATGATCTGATCCTTGTCCATCACCATAGAGCGCACAGTATTGATGATTTCAAGGTTTTCCAGCTCTGTCTTCTTGTCGTACAGCTCCTTGAGCTGACCTTCGATTTCGGACTTCTTCTTTTCAGCCTTCTCAATGTCGGAGAGGACTTTCTGATACTTGGGATTCATGCAAAACTCCTTTCTTTTAATAGGCGGGTCTTCCGAAGGCGTAGAAATGCTGCTGCCAATAGGAAGAGTTGATGGATGTGTACTGAATGGGGTCGCCGCAGTGGATCATGACCCCATCACCGACGTAGATGCCGACGTGAGACACGCCGGGGGTGTCATACGTCCCGACGAAAAAGATAAGATCACCGGGCTGTGCATTCGCCTTTGAGACCGGCGCACAGACATTGTAAAGCCCCTGTGCGCCAAGCCGTCCGGTGTTCACAAGACCGCTGTTCGTGAGAACATAGCTGACAAAGCCGGAGCAGTCGAAGGACGTGTCGGGATTGGAGCCGCCCCACACATACGGATAGCCGAGATACTTTTCCGCCTCGGTAATCAGCGCTGCAAACTTCTCGTCGTTCAGGTATTCCGGGTTGACATCGTAGTCAGCGGGCGGATTTGTGATGTACTTGTCCACATAGGGAGAGTCACCAAACAGATCTTCACGGTTGCCCAGCACCGACATATACGTTGCGTACATGGAAAGCTGTTCCTGAGACATGATGTAGACCGGGACATGGGAGAGATTGAAGTTTTCGAGCTTCACGTTGCAGATGTAGTAGTCATACGGGACGCGATAGGTTTCCGTGTGCGTGTTGCCGTCTGCGTCCGTCCATGTGTCGGTCTCCGTGCGGTATCTGGTTTCGACGATGACCTCTTCGGTGAGGATGTACTGCTTCTCAAACAGCATTTGAAGCGTACCCTGCACCTCATCCAGCGTGAACTCGCCCTCATGGAGAGCCGAGAGAATGGAGATCAGCACATAGGGGTCATGCTCAATATCATCCAGATCGAAGTGATATTCGTCATAGTCATGAGTGCTTTCGTAGGTGTCGAGATAGCGTTGCAGCTCTTGCTCCATCCGGCAATACTGCGCCTCCGCGCCCAGCATCGCGTCATCCTCGCTGAGATAAGAGGAAGCGATAACCGACGAGCCGGTAGAGGTGAGCATCGAACACGAGCTGATTCCGGCACCGAGCAAAACGAGAAGGGCAATTCCGACGCCGATCCAGATGAAGACCTTCTTGTTCTTCTCAAAGAACTCCTTGATCTTGTCGGACGCCTTCTCACCGAGCTTCTTGCCGGTGCTCTTTGTTGCAGTCCCGGCGGTCTGAGAACCGGCATTTCGAGCAGCGGCATATTCCTTCTTGATGCTCTGCTTCTGGTAGTGCTTGTTCATGTTCTGCTTCTTCATCTCAGGATGCTCCTGCTGATTTTTTTCATATTGGAGCTTCGCATCAGCAGCATCCGCCTTGTGTTCCAGCTTGGAGACCTTCTCATAAGGCTTGTTGACGCTGCTTTCCCGATGATGACTGAAATGACGAGCGGCAGTCTCAGCGGCGATCTCTGTTTTATGCGCCGCCTCAACCGCCGAGTTTTCCTGCTCGACCTCATGGATTTTGCCGTGAATGCCGGAGGCGAGAGTGTCACCGACCTTGCGGACGGTTTTATCCGTCTCAAATTGCAGCTTGCCTTTGCACTTTGGCTTTTTCAGCTCATCCTCAAAATGAAGGCGGGTTTTGCCCTTGCCGGTCTCTTCATCGAAGACACGCTCTTTCTTGAGAACCTTGTGCGTGGGCAGGTTCTCACGGGCAGCGTCCAGACGCTCATGCGCCTTCTCGGACTTCCTTTCGAGCTTCTGCATCCGCTTCGTGGGCGGGACTGCATCGTCCGAGACCGGCTTTGCGGAGGAAGTCTCCGCCGCTTGGGAGAGAACGGCATCCGCATCCACTGCCTCCACTGCCGAGGTCTTGCGCAGCTTGTGTGTGACAACCGTTTCAGCAATCACCGTGCCGGTATGAGAAGAAACGCCGTGCTGCTCTAAAGTTGGATGCTTGAACGGCGTTTCCGAGGGCAGCGGTTCAGGTACATTCTGGGGTGGATTTTCTGCCCTTTTCTCTTCTGTGACGGACGTTTCCGAGGGCGGCTGTGTGTCGTTATCTTCGGCGTGTTCCGTCTGAAACTGACGCTGCTGACGGCGCATCTGCACCTTTTTCTGTTCCTCCGCAGAAAGAGCTTCGGAAGGCTCGACTGTCTCACCGGGCTTCACCAGCTCCGCATCTTCCAGCCTCTTTGACACACGCTGTTCGGTGCCAGCCGTCAGGTTTTCCTCGACCGCGCCCTCCCGCGTCATCCGCACGACTACCTTGTCGCGGGCTTTAAGTTCCGGTTCATTGGACATCAGATTTCACCTCCAATCCGCTTGTAGGCAAGCTCGGTGTATTCAGAGTTCAGCTCGATGCCGACGAAATGACACCCCATCTGCGCGGCAACCATGCCGGTTGTGCCGCTCCCCATAAAGGGGTCAAGCACAATGCCGCCTTCGGGACAACCGGCGAGAAGACAGGTTTCAACCAGCTTCGGAGGGTAGGCGGCATAATGACCGCCCTTGAAGGGGACGGTGTTGATCTTCCAGACATCGCGCTTATTGCGGAGCGGATTGATGTCTGCGTCCTTGATCTCGCCATGCTCACGGGGGCGGTTGATGGACTGCGGCTGAGGCTGACCGGGAACGGGCTTGCCGTATTTGTTGCCGCCCTTCATGCCGCGCTTGAGGCGTTCTGCCGTTGCGGGGGCAATCGGCTCGGAGATTGCCTTGTAGTCGAAGAAATACTTTTTGGACTTGGAGAACAGGAAAATATGCTCATAGCAGCGGGCGCAGCGGTCTTTCACGCTCTCCGGCATGGGGTTATCCTTCATCCAGATGATGTCGTTGCGCAGATACCAGCCGGTATCACGGAGGGCAAACGCCAGCATCCACGGAATACCGATCATGTCCTTCGGCTTGCAGCCCTCAACCTTGTTGTTGAGAGCCACAGCCTGACCGTTTCTGCCGTTGGGGTTCTTCGGGTCAATAAAATCACCCTGATTGCCTTTCCCAGCGTAGGTGTCCGAAATGTTCAGCCAGAGCGTTCCATCCGGACGCAAAACGCGCCTGACTTCGGTAAACACTTCCGTCAGGCGCGAGATATATTCCTTCGGCGTTGTCTCTCTGCCGATCTGAGCCTCCATACCGTAATCGCGGAGCGCGTAATACGGAGGGGACGTCACACAGCAATGAACGCTGTCATCGGGCAGGGTTTTCAGGATTTCAAGGCAATCGCCGGTATGAATGATGTCAAGTTGTATGGTGGTGTACCTCCTGTTCTGTTGGATTTGTGTTTCCATTGAAATGTTGGCTGTGAAACCCGACAACATTTCAATGGGCATCAGTCGGAGTAATACTCGTCCGGCTCGTAGTCCTCATCTTCAATGAAGTCTTCATCGAGACCGTCAATCTCGTCCGCCCAACGGTCGAAGATTTCCTCGGCTTCCTTCGCCGCCTCACGATAGAGGCTCAGGCGGTTCTTCTCAAAGGCAGCGAAGGCGGGGACGAACTTGCCGAACTCGCGGATTGCCTTCACATCCTGCGTGCGCATATCTGCGACGCACTGGATGATTTCGGACATCGTGAGCAGATCGTCGATCATCAGCTCATACTTGTCCTTGGGGATAGATACGGCTTCATCATCCGCCGCGTCAGCGAACGGGGTATTCTCGTCGCTGTTGCTGCTTTCGGGAACATCAACCTTGAAATAGAAAACGATCATATCCACAGATACCTTGGTCATAATCTGACGCGCCTCCCTGACCTTTTCGTCGATGTCCTCCCTCACATGGAGGTAGGCGCGGTGATGCTTCTTGAGGTTGCTTTCCAGTCGGATCAGATTGGTCAGCTCCCACAGAGCCTTAAACAGCGCGGAGGTGTTCTCTCCGTATTCGATAGCGTCCGCATAGGGAATGGTAATCATCTTGTTGTTCATATTCAAAAATCCTCCTATCAGTTCTGTACGGTTTCTTCTAAGCGGGTGGTCATGATGCGGTAGAGCTGCGTATCCTTCGGGAAATCGTCCTTGAAGGGAACGATGGTCGAGCCGTAGAAGATCAGCCCCTCACCGGCATTGGAATTGGTGATGTAGTTCTGCTGGCTGGGCGAGATGTTCAGCGCCTTCGAGAGAATCTGCCGGTCTCCGGACGCCTGATTCAGAAGGTAGACAAAATCCGAGTTTTCAAAGATGTTCTCCACCTCGCGGGACGCAAGCAGATCCTTGACGTTCTGGGTGATGCCGGTGGGGATGCCGCCCCACTTTCTGAAACGCTTCCAGATTTCCACGCTGTACGCGGCGGTCTGTTCCTCTTTCAGCAAAAGATGGAACTCGTCCATGTAGTAGCGCGTTGCCTTGTGCTGGGCGCGGTTAATGGTGACTCTGTTCCACACCTGATCCTGCACAATCAGCATACCGAGTTTCTTGAGCTGCTTGCCGAGTTCCCGGATGTCATAGCAGACGAAGCGGTTGTTGACATCCACATTCGTTCTGTGATTGAAGACGTTCAGAGAGCCGTGAACGTAGATTTCAAGGGCAGTTGCGATGCGCTGTGCCTCCGGCTCCTTCTGATTTCTCAGAATGTTGTAGAGGTCTTCGAGGATCGGCATTTTCTCCGGTTTGGGGTCTGCAAGAAAATCCTGATAGACCATGCGGACACTGCGGTCAATGATGGTCTTCTCAACCGGCTGCAAGCCGTCCTTGCCGCCGACAATCAGCTCACACATAGAGAGGATGAAGTCGGATTTCAGCGTCAGCGGGTTTTCCTCTTCGGAGTAGTTCGTGTTGATGTCCAGCGGATTGATGTAATCCGTGCTGACCGGTGAGATGCGGATGACCTGACCACCGAGCTTCTGCACAAGGGGAAAATACTCGGCTTCGGGGTCGCAGACGATGATGTCATCCTCCGTGATGAGGAAGGCGTTCGTCATTTCGCGTTTGGCGGAGAAGGATTTACCGGAACCGGGTGTACCCAAGATCAGTCCGTTGGGGTTTTTGAGCTGCTTGCGGTCAACCATGATCATGTTGTTGGACAGCGCATTCAGCCCGTAGTAGAGAGCTTCGCCGCCCTGAAAAAGCTCCTGCGTGGTGAACGGCACGAAAACCGCTGTGCTGGAAGTGGTCAGTCCTCGTTCGATTTCCACCTGATTGACGCCGATAGGCAAAGAGGACATCAGCCCTTCCTCCTGCTGGAAGTCAAGACGCTTGAGCGCACAGTTATACTTTTGGGCAATGGCGGCGGTCTGGAACACCGCGTTTTCGAGCTTCTGGCGGTTGGTTGCCGTATTCATGATGAGGATGGTCACAAGGAACAGTCTCTCATTGCGGGTCTGGAGATCCTGCAACAGACGCTTTGCCTCACCGCCGAAGGTGGCAAGATCGGACGGGATGATGTCCATATCGTAGCCGGAGCGGACCGCCTTTTTCTGCTCTTCGATCTTCATCTTGTCGAGGTCGGTGATCTTCATCTTGATGCTCTTGATTGCCTTTGCCTGGTCAATCGTCCGGATATGAAAATTGACCGTGATGTTGCTGTCCATCTCAAGGAAGTCGGCAAGCATACGGTCATTGAGTTCCGGCGCGAGGATTTGCAGGAAGCTCATCGCGCCGATGGTTCTGCCCATCTTGAAGCACTTGCCTTCACGGAAGTCAAAGGAAGTGGGCGCGATGAAATCCTTCGTACTGAGTCCCGTCCGGGCTACCATGTCAAAGGAAAAGCGGAACGGCTCATTGGTGTCCATGTTAAACACATCATGAAGCACTTTCAGCCGTTCATAGCCGGACAGCGGCTCGGTTCTCACACCGAGGGTTTTGAAGTTGTTGAGAATGTCGGTTTCAATGCGTTCGAGCTTTGGCTTTGCCGTGCGGAGGGAGTCTGCCTCAATGCCGAAGGTGATGTACTTCTTCTTGACCAGTCCGTTGTTGCCCTTGGTGAGCTGGCTTTGCAGCATTCCGGAATACTCGGAGCGGATGTCGTTGAAGGCGTCCTCCTGTGCCGGAATGTTGATGCGCTTGCGGAACTCATTGAGACTTGCCTTCTGATTGATGAAGGAGAGCTGGACGAAAATCGAGCTGTCGAAGTAGTTCAGAAAGTCGCACCAGTTCTCAAAGATGGCAGTTTTGTCCTCGTTCTGCGCAAGCTGGTAGTTAATGTCCTCAAAGGCGATGGACTTCGTGTAGAGGCGGCTGTTCACCTTGCAGATACCGTCGCGGCACATCTCCACATAGGGAATGGTCTGCTGGGCGGACTTGCGGACTTTCTTTGCCTTCCTGTCCTTTTTCTTCTGCATGACGATCCGCTTCTTTTCCTGAGCGGAAAGGGCATCGCCATAAACGACGCCGTTCTTGACGGTCATCTTAGGCTTTGCCTTTGCTGTGCTGTTGTTCAATCTGCAATTCCTCCTGTTCTTTGATTTTCTGCTGAATTTCAGCATAGAGATTGTTTGTGCGATAGGGACGCACCTTGTCCCGGATAAACATGGACTGTACGATGTGGTACAGATACTTCTCGGCGGGCTGACCGTCCTTCTCGTAAAGCGCGAAGAAGATGAACGGGAGCATGATCACCACCATCAGCATTGCCGCCGTAGACAAGTCGAGATGTGCCTTCGCCAGAAAGAAGATCGGGACGCCGACTGCCGCAGCGGTGGAAAAACAAATGAGCTGCCGCTTGGTCAGGTTGAACATGACCTTCGTTTTGACGCGGTTAAGATCCTTCGGGACTGGAACAAATGCCATTGACTGTTTCCTCCTTTCTAAGCTGCCTTTCGTAGCGTAGCTTCATTTGTGCGGGATATTGAGCCTCTTTCGGCTGACGCTTGCCCGTCCAGCGAAGCCCACCCGCTTTGCCTTGACAGATCCAGCCGGAAGCCCGAAGGCTTGCACCGTTTTCGCTTTCCAGCGTGTAGGTGATGATGCGCTTATAGCCCATAGCCGCAGCAGCTCTTGCCGCCGCGCCGTAGAGAAAGCTGCAAGCGTTCTTTGCGCCGTTGGTGCATAGCCTTGTAACCTCCAATGTGAAGCCGTCATCCAGATACCGGCTGACGGGACGCCCGGCGATGATTACACCGACCAGCTCACCGTCTGCTTCACAGCCGATGGAGAACTTGTGACCGGCAACCGGCTTGTGATGTCGGTGATGCTGCCGGACATACTCGTTGGCGTCTCGAAGAGAGATGGGTCTTAGCCGCAGCATGGTGTTTCCTCCATAGGAAGATGAGCCGTGCATTCGACCTCGTTGCCCCAAACGTCCCAGCCTTCGGGAGACTGACGGGCAAAAAGCTCCACGCGGGGAAGGTCTCCCATGAGCCGAACAATGCGTTCCCGCGCCTCATCCGGCTTTTTGGAATGCTCTTCGATGTGGCTGAGGATGACCTGACGCACACCGGCGTCAACTCGCTTCGGATGTCCCTTTGTTGCAAGGATGCAGATTTCGGCATTCGCCCTTGTCCAGTAGCCCATGCCGGTAAAGAGATCGTCGTTCCTTCGGTTTTGCTTCACCCATACAAAAGCCACGGTCTTATAAGAAAAGCCCCATGCCGTCAGCACTTCGAGTGCTTCACAGAGGCACGGGAACGTGATCCAGAGAAACAGAGCGCAGTCCTTAGCGGCAAGCTCACCGACCGGAAGTGCCTTGATGTCTTCAATGCACATTGTCGGGTAGTGGCTTTCCGCCGACCGTCCCTGTCCCTTCTTGGAGTAAGTCCGATACGCCCAAGGGGGATCGGCGTAGATGATGCTGTACTTCTTCATGCTGCCGACCTCCTTAGTGCGCATGGAAAATGGATTTTGCGAGGCTTCCGGTCTTGAACAGCGAGAAGCACAGAATAACCGTGTACGCTGCCACAGAGAACAGAGCCGAATGAATGTTGTCTGCGATGATCATGCCGTTGATCAGCACCGCATAGATGCCGACGCAGACCATGATGAGAAAGCCCTGAAATGCCAGAGCGAACAGACCCTTTAGATAGTTCGTGCCGATGCTGCCCCATTCGCGGTTGCTCATGGTTGCAATGGGAATAGGCGCAATGCTCACAGTGCAGTAAATCTCAATCATGCGCCCGTAGAGGATAACCGTAATGAGGATCGCCATGATTTTGAGGCACAAGCTGATCAGAAGAGTTTCTATCGACAGTCCGAGCAGTTCTCCGACGCCCATGTTCTCCATGCCGGTACGCATCTGCGCAATCGTCGCGTCAATGTCAATGCTCGTGTTGCCGTGAATGACACCGGCTGCACCGGAAACTACATTCTGCCCGATGTCGAATACTGCCATCACGATGTCAAAGGTGTGCGTCACGAGGTAGATCGCCACAGCCGCCTTGAAAAACCACTTGAAGAACATCCAAGTGTCCATGTCATGAAGGTTGTTTTTCTCGGTGATCATGGAAATCAGCTCGTAGCACAAAACGAAGGTGATGATGATACCAGCGATGGGGACTATCACGTTTTCGGATAGTCCCCGGATCATCTGGTACACGCCGCCGTTCCAGCCGGACGGAGTTTGACCGACCTCGGCGGCAATCGTTCCTACCTTCTCGTTGACATCGGTGAACATATTGGTCAGGTTGCTCTCGATCCATCCGATCAGCATATCCTTGAGAGCCTGTTCGATCTTTTCTAAAATGCTGCCCAATATTTCACCACCCTTCGGTTAAGCTGGGCTTGCCGTGGATTAGCCGAACAAACCGGAGAGCAGAGGGATGAGGGTCGTGCCGATCAGCACCACACCGCCGCCAGCCATGAGCTGCTTGATGCCCTGAGACTTTGGTTGTGTAATATAAAGAAGCAATAGAAGTGTAAAATTTTTTGCCGTTCCTATCCGGCACTTGCGCATTGTGCCGGACAGGTCGGGCATTATTCGGGCAAGTCTACCTTGCCGACAAAAGAATAATAGATTTCAATTTCCTGCCTGCGGTTTTTGTTCTCGTCATAGCTGCACTCATGCACTACGATTTTCTCGATAAACTCCCGCAGCAGGGTAGGGGTAAGTTCCTCAAAGCTGGTGTACTTGCGGACAATGTTCATAAACTTCTCGGCGTTTACCGTGGCTTCCTGCGCCTTTGCAAGTTCCCCTTGCAGTTCGGCGGCTCTCTCTTTAAGCTGCCGCTGCTCGGCTTCATAGTCTGCCGACAACTCCGCAAACCGTTCATCAGAAATGCGCCCGGTCACGCTGTCCTCATAAAGCCGCTTGAAGATAGCGGACAACTCGGCTATGCGCTTCTCGGCTGCGTCCAGTTCCTTTTTCTTGGCGGCATTTCTGCGCTTGCCCCCGTCCTCGTTCTGCTCGATCAGCAGCTTCATAAACTGCTTTTCGTGCCTTGCCGCATAGTCGGTCACTTTCCGCAGATTGGCGGTCACTCCCGCTGTCAAAAGGTCGGTGCGGATAAAGTGCGCCGTACAGTCCTTGACACGCTTCTTGTAGTTCCCGCAGATGTAGCAGTCCTGCCGCCTTGTCTTGTTCTCATACCTCTGCTGGTAGAGGACGCTGCCGCAGTCGGCGCAGAACAGCAAGCCGGAGAACAAGCCCACTTCATCATAGCGGTTGGGGCGTTTGCGCTGCTTGCGTAACTCCTGCACCCGTTCCCATGTGGCAAGGTCGATAATCGGCTCATGGGTGTTCTCGAATACCGCTTGCTTTTCCTCCGGGTTTTCTACGCTGGACTTCACTTTGTAGGAGATTTTCTCGGTCTTGAAGTTTACCGTATGCCCCAGATACTCCTTGCGTTCAAGGATATGGACAACGGTATTTGTCGCCCATCTGTACGGGTAATCGGGGTAGTAGCGGCGGGTGCTGCCCGTCCTGCGGTATTCCAGCGTCCCCGGCGTGGGGATTTCCTGCTCGGTGAGCATACGGGCGATTTTGGTCGGGCCGTTCCCGGCAAGGCACAAGCTGAATATCTGCTTGACTACCGGGGCGGCTTCCTCGTCAATGATAAAGCGTCCGTCCTCGCCTTTTAAGTAGCCATAGACGGGCTGGCTGGTAATGGGCTTGCCGCTCATGCCCTTGCTTCTGAAAACTGCCTTGATTTTCCTGCTCGTGTCTCTCACCATCCATTCGTTAAAAAGATTTTTTAGCGGCGTTAGGTCGTTGTCGCCCTGTGCGCTGTCCACTCCGTCATTGATGGCGATAAAGCGGACGCCTTTCTTGGGGAAAGTGATTTCCGTAAACATTCCGACTTGCAGGTAGTTCCTCCCCATGCGGGATAGGTCTTTGGTAATGACGCATTTTACCTCGCCATTCTCCACGCAATCCATCATTTCCATAAAGCCGGGTCTTTGGAAGTTCGCCCCACTCCATCCGTCGTCAACGAAAAAACGGTAGTTCAAAAATCCATTGTCACGGGCATAGGTTTCCAAAATGCGCTTTTGGTTGGATATGGAATTGCTCTCGCCCTGCAATTCATCATCTTTACTCAATCTTGCGTAAAGGGCGGTAACGGGTGCTAATTGGGTGGTCTGTCTAATCATGGTTTCCTCCATTTCCGACAGCCGCCCCGCTATTCCGTACAAAGATTGTACCATACGGGGCGGCGGTCTGTATAGTGGTTTCTGCTTCTTTATCGCCTGTCATAATGACGATTTTTCAAAAAAGGCTTGTCATGTCACACAAGCGGTAGAAAAGTTCATACTTCTGTGCTATACTTTTGTCAAAGCAATTATTAAGCGGGAGAATAGCCACATGAAGAAAATATATTTAATCGGCGGGGCAATGGGTGTTGGAAAAACAACAGTAGCACAAATCTTAAAAACAAAATTATCAAACAGCGTTTTCCTTGATGGCGATTGGTGCTGGGATTCTGACCCATTTCAAGTTACAGAAGAAACAAAAATTATGGTTATAGATAACATTAGTCATTTGCTTAACAACTTCATTCATTGTTCTGCATATGACAACATCATTTTTTGTTGGGTAATGCACGAACAGAGTATAATTGACGACATTCTATCAAGGTTAGACCATAAAGATTGCAAGGTTTATTGCGTTTCCTTGGTTTGTGACCCTGATGTATTGAGCGAAAGACTGCGCAAAGATATAGAGCAGGGTGTTCGTTTGCCATCAATTATTGAAAAAAGCATTTCATATCTTCCGAAGTACCGACTGTTATATACAAAAAGGATTGATGTTTCTAACAGTTCGCCAAATCAGATAGCAGATGAAATAGCGGCGTTATAATCACTCCCATTCCAGCGGTCATGCTCCCCGGCATGACCGCTTTTCTCATACCCCCGGCTCATGCAGTATAGGGCGGCTTTGGTGCGGCTGCGGTTTCCGCTTCCAGCACTTTCATCATCTTGTCGGCTGCGGTGGCGGTGGTGTCTTTCTTGAAAAAGCCGGAAACAATGAGGACGGTGTTACCCATGCGGGTTTCCGTCACGCAATCCGGGCGGCGGTCTGTGGGGCTGGCGGTGCGGTGCTTTTTATCGGTCATAGGCAACTCCTTTCATTTCAGCAGTTCTTTCAGCCTGTCCAGCTTGGCTTTTGCGGCTTCCTTTCGGAAATTCTTTGCCGTGAAGCAGACAGGGGAACACATTTCAATCAGTCTGTCATAGATACGGGCGTGGGCGGTGTCCTGCGGGTTTTCCAGCATATCCGGCGTGTGGTTGGTGGTGACGATCAGCGGCTTGCCGCTGCGGTATCTGCTGTCAATCACATTGTAGACTTGCTCCAAACCGTACTCCGTCCCCCGTTCCATTCCAAAATCGTCAATGATAAGCAGGGGGTAGCGGCAAAGGCGGTCAATGTACTCGTTGCGCCCCTCGAAGCTGGCGGCAAGGTCATTGAGGATAAGGGCAAAGTTTGTCATGCGGACGGGGATTTCCTGCTCCATAAGGGCGTTTGCAATGCACCCGGCAAAATAGCTTTTCCCTGTGCCTACCTTGCCCCATAGCAGCAAGCCGTGGTTGCCCTCTTTCATCTGCTCCCAACGCTCCACATAGCTGTGCGCCATTCCCATTTGGGGGCATTTGCCGTTGTCATTGGCAAAAGTCCATTCCCGCATTTTGCTGTCGGTAAATCCCCGGCGTTTCAAGTCCTCTACGGTGTCAAGGTGTTTCCTGCGCTGCTCGGCGGCTTCACGCTCTAACCGTTTCGCCCGCTGGCAGTCACACTCTGCCGGGTGGCGGTCACGCCCGAACAGGGCGGCTTTATCTGCCGGGAAATATGCTTCTTTCGGTGTCCGGCAACTGCCGCAGTACAAAAGCCCGTCCTCCCCGGTGTAGTCCTGCGGCTCGGCTGCGGTATCGAAAACCTTTTCAAAATCATTCGTCATAAGCTCTGTCCCTCCTTGTAGGTGTAATCGGGTATGCCCTGTTTCGGGGCTGCCTTTGCGGTATCGTCTGCCGCCCATCTGCGGATTGTGGCAGCGTGGTTTCGGTATTTCTTCCCGGTGGAAGCGATATAGCCGGAAAGACGGTCAATATAAAACTCCCATTTGCCGGGTAATTCCTCTTGCAGTTCCGCAAGTTCTGTATCAGACAGGAAAACATTGCTGTATCTGCCATAGGCGGCGGGGGCGGGGTGTCCTATATCTCCCTCTCTCTCTTTCTCTAACTCTATATCTATCTCTTTCTCTATCTCTATCTCTGGTGGACAAATGTCCGCTTGATATGGTGGACATTTGTCCGCACCATGCTTTGGCAGGGCTTTTTGCAGTTCAAGCCTTGCCCTGCGCTTGCGCTCCCCCTCGGTGGAAGATTGCCCTATCAGCAGTTCAATATTGCTCATGTAGAGTGCGCCGTTTTGCAGCGGCTCTACAAGCCCCAGCTTCAAGAAAATCTGTAAAGCACGCTCTACTGTGCCGACTTGCTGCCGGGTAATGGTGGCAATCATCTGCGCCGTGTAGGGGATATTCTCGTCAAGCTGCAACTTCCCGCCGTTCTTCAGCGATTTTAAGTACAGCTTCAAGAGGATATTGGAGTACAAGATACCGTCCTGCATACTTTCCAGCAGCACGATAGCGTCCTCGTCAAAGTAGTTCTCTTTCAGCTTGAGGTAGTAATATTTGCGGTTATCTGACATTGGCGGTGTCCTCCTTTTTCCAGCGTTTGGAGTAATACCGGGGGCAGAGTACCACGATAGCCCGGAAACTCTGCTTGCAGTCGTGGGTACAGCCCCGGCATAGGTCGTTGTAGGTGATACGGTTGCGGTGGTTGAGGAAGAAAGACCATTCAAGCCGCCGCTTCTTGCTCATGCGTGGCATGGGTGACGCTCCTTTCTGCCGTTTCCTGCGGTGTAGCAGGATAGGCGGTAAATCTGTATATTCCCGGTGTCATTTTCGGGGATTTTCTGCCCTGTAAGCCCCTTGAAAATGCCGGGTGGTATTGCGGGTAGGGTGCAGGGCATACCCCTGTTTTTGTATGGTTTCGGTATCATTTCGGGGCGGTGTTTATCGGTCATGTTCGTGCCTTTTCTGCTGGCTCGGTGCGCCCCTCATCATCTGGGCGATATTGCCCTTGACCGTCTGCAACTCCCGGACACGCTCTTTTTTCTCCCGGTAATCGTTGTACCGGGCGTTCTTGTCGGCGGTTAGCTGCTCAATCTCGGCTTGCAGGGATTTGTAGGTTGGCAGCTTCTTTATGCCATGCTCCCGGAAGTACCGGGCGGCTGCGTCCGCTATGATAAAGTCGCTTTCGTGCTTCTGTCGGTAGGCAGCTCTTGCCTTGTCCGATTTCTGCGCTTTCAATCCGTCCCGCACATCTTTGGTCTTGGCATAGCGCAGGACATAGCCCTGCAACTCCTTTTTGTCCTGCAACGCCGCTTCAAGGGTTTTCAGTTCTGCGGTGCTGTCATGGAGATCCGCATAAGCGGCGGTAATGGCTGCGTCAAGCTGCTCCGGGGAAGTAAAGCCGTACTGCTCATAGGCGGCAACGGTAGCCGCCATCTGTTTGAGGTTGTGGACAGCCGCCCAGCGGTCATAGCCCACGCCTTTCCCCTCGGCTCGCTTGGCTTCCCGGTCAACCATGCGCTGGATAGCGCCCTGTTTCGGGGCGGTTTTCGCTGTTTTTCCCTGCTGTAATCGCTCCCGGATAGTGCGGGTGTATTCGGGTATGGCTGCGGCTTTTTCGGCGGCTCTGTGGGCGTTCTGCTCCAAAAGGGCAAGTACGGCGGTGCGGTCAAAACCGTCCCCCAGCTTCCGGGCGGTGATGGGCTTGGTGCGCTCCGGCGTGAGGTAGGACAATCGCCCCCGGCTCTCCTTGACAGTCACGCCCTGCCGGAGAAGTAAAGCGGAAAACTCGTCATAGCTGGTAGCAGAGGACAGGGCGGCTCGGATAATCTGCCGCAACTTTTCCTTGTCCGTTTCAAACTTGGTGGGCTTGGGCGGTTGCTCCCCGGCGGGTAAAGCGGCGGCTTGTGCTGCGGCCTGCCTGTCCAGCTTGGCTTGCCCTTTCCGCTGCGCCCAGTATTCACGCTCCGTCACCCGGTTTTTGCTCCCATGCAAGAGGTCAATCTGATAGAGGTTTTCCCAGTGGCACATCTCCATGACTTCGGCTTTGAAATACTCCATAGCTGCGTCGGTGCAGCGGTGCTTGCACCCGGCTTTTGTATCTGCCGGTCTGTCCATGTAGGGCAGCAAGGGTACTTCCTCAATCCGCAGACTGTTAATGACGATATGCACATGGATATTGCCGCTGTGGTTGTGTCCGTCCGGGTGGGTGCAGACAATGGCTTGGTGTCCGGGGAAGTGTGCTTTACAAAATCTCTCGCCCAACTCCTGCGCCCGGTCAACGGTCAATCCGTTGTCTGTCCCGTCCCGTGGGTCAAAGGAAATGATATAGTGGTGGCTTTTCACATCTTCCCGCTTTTGGTTTTTGCCATAGCGGAGATTGGAGCGCATACAGGCAACGGCAAAATCCTCGCCGCCGCAGTTCAAAGTGGCAAGCCGATAGTCCTCGCGGGGAACAAGCCGCCCGGTTTCATCAAGGGTGGGGCGCATGGTAAACTCGTCATGCTCAAAGGTCAAATACTGCTCGGCTGCGCCGTAGTCGGCATTTTTAGAGCTGATATGTTTGAATGTTGCCAACCGCTTCACCTACCTTTCGCAAGACTTCAAACTTCAAGGCGGCAAGGTCGGCTATGGCTGCCCGTACCTCGCCGGATAGTGCGTTGTAGGGTGTGCCGTACTCGTTGAGGGCGCGGGCGATCTGGTTGAGGTTGCCGCCGATTTTCCCGTATTCGGCGGTCAACTTCCCAACGGCGGCAAGCAGTTCATCATTGACCGGGGAAATGGTAACAACGGGGCGAATGGTAGCCCGTGTTATGGCTTGCCGGATAAACTCGGCTTGGCTGATGTCGTAATGCTCCAGCCGCCCGGTGAAGTCGGCGTATTCTTCCTCGGTCATGCGGGTCTTGACTACATGGCTGCGGTGGGGCGTGTTGTATCTCTTGGCTATGGGTATCACTCCTTTCTGTGCGTGGTATTCCGGCGTGGTGGTCTGAAAAAGGCAAGCTGCCCCTTTTACTACCCACACCACCAAAAAAGCAAAATTGCCAAACGGTTTCGGAAGATTTTTTGCGGCGCAAACCGCATAGCAGGGTTTGGGGAAGGCACTCCCCAACAAGATTTACCGCAGGGGCAAAACCGCAGATATGCGGATTTTGGCACCGTGGTAGAATCTTGCTCTAAGAAACTGCCGCTTTCCTCTACGGCTGACTTTGCGGCAATCCGCAGGGGGCGGCTTGGCTTGTTTCCGTCAATATAGCGATTGCGGTGGCGTGTCCTGCCCGCTGTGGTTTTGCTTTCTTCTACGGACGGAAATGGAAAATGCCAAACGCTCCCTTGGATTTCTTCATCACTACTACGGTAGCCCCATACCTTTCTTCCAAATGGCTGCGGTATTCTTTTCATCACTACTACGGTACGCAAGACCGTTTTGGGCAAATTTCCCCGTCACTTTCTACAACAACAGGAATGTGCGGTCTGCCAAAAATGGGCGCAAAAAAAACGCCACGGACTTTCAAAAAATCTGTGGCGTTGCAGCTTGGTCGATATTCAATTTTCATTTCCATAATGTGAGGGGAGCGACAGCACTTTAGTCTGTCGCTCCCTTGATTACCCATCAGCGGAAACAGGCAGGGCTGTCAACGGCGGCGCATTTATACGCCGTTCATCTTGACCGTTGACTGCTCCGGCTGATTCCGCTATTTGTTGTGGGATTACAGCTACATTCAAATCTTTTGCGCTGATTAGTGTTTCTTGTTTGCATTTCGGACAGAACAGAGGGAAATTTTCAAGTATTGTATCGGGGCGTATCTTTGTTCGTGTTTTATTTCCACAAATAGGGCAAAGCACCCACCTATCAGGCGATTTAATCATTTTAATTTTCATTATTTAAGGAAAGAAATGTAAATTGTGAAGTTATCGGGAATGTAGCTGATACTCAATCCCTTTTCGCCATTTGACAAAAGCGTACCGATAGAAACATAGTCCTGTCCCTCAATTTCTTCCGACACTTCCTCTATTATAGAAAACCCCTCTTGCTTCAAAAGCTCTAAATAGTCGTTATAGTCGGTTTCGCTTATATCCACAATACTGATACTGCAATTCTCATGTTCCGTATCAAGCATAGCCCAACCGACCGTACCGGACGGGACGGGAAGCCCCTCGGTGTATTCATTCACAGGCCATACACCCGCGTCAAGCATGGTATTGCTTTCTGTTTGTGTATTGCTTGGATTATCCGCAGCGGACGGCGTATCTTGATTGGAACAGGCAGCCAAAGAAAGCATAAGTAAAATAGCGATTATTGAAACAAATTTTTTCATAGCTACCTCCTGTTTTTGCGGACGGTTCGGATAATCTGAATGATTGCGATTGTAACCGCGATTACACCGACTGCCAAAATGATTTGTGAAGCGTCAAATCCAAAAGCTCCCTCAACTTGAATGTTTGTCATTGCGTCTGCTTGTCCGATTGCCCCGTCCGGCACTTTCCCGGATTGGGTAGTGGCGTAAATCACAAACGCTGCAACGGCAACGACAAGGGCTGCAACGCTCGAAATAATCCCTTTCCGTTTCTGCGGTGCTGCGCTGTCAATGCCTAACTGCTCGGCGGTATTCTCTGCAAACTCTTTGGGAGTGCCTAACCGTTCGATTACCTGTTGTTCCGTTTCGCCATGCTCCAACGCAGAAGCAAAGACTTCATTCAGATCACGCACGACCTCTTTTTTTGCTTTGCGTGTTAAACTCAATTCCTTTTCCACTTGCTTAATGTATTGCTCTTTCATTCTGATACCTCCGCTGTTTGATAGGTGGCAATAAAGCCATTTACACAACTTTCATAGCTCGCCCAAAATAAAATCAGCTCGTCTAATACCTCTCTGCCCTTATGGGTAAGGGAGTAGTATTTTTTTGATCCGCCATTTGCCGCTGCCGGGGCTAATCGGCATTGGATTAACTCGGCTTCCTGCAAACGATACAGAATAGGGTAAATCGTTCCCTCTTTTGCATAGCCCAAAACGGACGCGCTGTTATTTAGCTCTGTAATGATTTCATAGCCGTAGGTTTCTTTGCGTCCGATCAAGCACAAAAGTATCATTTCAAGAGAGCCTTTTTTGAATTGCTGCACATACCTGTTATCCATACTCTCTACCTCACTTTAGTTTTGCTATTTAGCGTTCCTAAATAGCAAAACATATTATAACTCCCGGAGGTGTTCAAGTCAATAGAGTTTATAGAAATGTTACAAATGCTTTTTAGACTTTACCCTATAATTTGCCTTGCTCGGAATAGCGGCGGGGCTGACTGTCCTTGTCCTGTTTTGTTGTGCTTCTTTATTAACCATGAGCATTGGCGCCGGGGTTGTCGTTGCCGTAGCCTTCCATGAGGTTGACAACACCCCACACTGCGAGACCGGCACCGAGGGCGATAACGAGCGTCTGAAGAACCGTGACAGCCTGATTGATGAAAGCCATAGATTTTCCTCCTTGATTTGAAAAAGATTGGTTGTGTATTTTTGAAAATGGGCATAAAAAAGAAGCCCCGTCGCTGTTCTGCTTTGGGAGCCATCAGGCTTTACCCACTGCGCAGTGCAGCGACGGGGCTTTAATCCGCTTCGACCTCGCCCATATCATAGAGGTCGAATGTGTCATCGGGCTTGACTACCAGCTTGTGCTGCCGGTATTTCTCGATGTCGAAGGCGTTCCGCTTGTTATAGTCGGAGAGCTGCCGGTACTTTGGATGCTTCGTAATGTCGTATTTGTTACTGAGAAAAGGTCTCACGCCTCGAAGCTGCAAAATACACTTAGCTCCGTCCATGACGGCGATCTCGTCCTGAGACATCAATTCCTTGCCGGTTTTCTGATAATTCAAGCCATAGGAGTTGTTGTTGGAACGGGTTTCTGAGGTGTTGTAAAGGTCGATTGTCTCCTTGCCCAGCACCTCGCTGATTTCCTTGAGGGTCGATTTTTCTTTTCCGCCGAGGAAAAGTGTGCAGTCGCAGTTGCCCGTGATGGTGTCCGCCGCATCCTTGTAGATGGTCTTGAGCTGAGACTGGGACTGCAAGATGATTGACGCCGAGATTTCCCGGCTGCGGATGGTGGCGATGAGCTTATCAAACTTCGGGATTTGACCGATGTTCGCAAACTCATCCAGCAGACAGCGCACATGGACGGGAAGCCGTCCGTTGTAAACGTCATCTGCCTTGTCGCAGAGAAGGTTGAAGAGCTGGGAATACATGATTGCCACAATGAAGTTGAAGGTGTCATCGGTGTCGGAAATGATGACGAACAGGGCTGTTTTTCTGTCTCCGAGGGTGTCCAGCTCCATCTCATCGTAGCTCATCAGCTCCCGTAGCTCTGCGATGTCGAAGGGCGCAAGCCTTGCACCGCAGGAAATCAAAATCGACTTGGCGGTTTTGCCCGCCGCCAGCTTGTATTTGCGGTATTGCTTGACCGCAAAGTGGTCAGGGTCGCGGGCTTCCAGCTCATCGAACATGACATCCACGGGGTTCTTGAAGGTCTCATCGTCCTCTCTGGCTTCCGAGGCATTGATCATTTCGAGCAGAGTAGTAAAGTTTTTCTCGTGGTCGGGTGCTTCGTACCAGATGTAGCCGATGAGGGCTGTGTAGTAGAGCTTCTCCGCCTTCACCCAAAAATCTTCGCCGGACTTATCGCCATCTCCCTTCGTGTTGACGATGATCGTATTGACCAGCTTGAGGATGTCCTTCTCGCTGCGGATGTAGCTGAACGGGTTGTAGTGCATGGATTTCCGGAAGTTGATGGTGTTCAGCGACTTGATGACATAGCCTCCTTTTTCGAGCATTTTTCCGCACTCCACCAGCACCGTACCCTTCGGGTCAGTCACAACATAGCTGCTGTGCATCTGCATCAGGTTTGGCTTGACAAAAAAGCGCGTCTTACCTGAGCCGGAACCGCCGATGACAAGGATATTTTTGTTGCGGGCGTATTTCGGCTGCTTCGGGCGGCTGTTCATGGTCAGGAACTCCGTCTGCGTCAAAATGACGTTGTTAGCGAACTCCGGGTCCGTGTACGGCTTGATGTCCTCCGGCTTGCCCCATCGGGCAGATCCGTATTCTTCGCCCTGCCGGAACTTCTTGCGGTTCTTGCCTTTGACGTAGACCGCCAGCTTGAGCAGCGCACCGGCAATCAGACCGATGAGCAGATCGACGGGATGAAAGCTGGGAAGCGGATTTGCAAAGGCAGTGCCGAATACAGCAAAGCCGTTTGTCAGCTTGTCGATGAACTCCGTGCCGGGAGCGAGACGAAACACGGCGGCAATCTTATCCGCAAAGTAGAAGGCGAAGACATACGGAAGGTTCAGAAGAATGAGCTTCTTCACATCGGGTTTGCTCACAGCTCCACACCCCGATCCTTGGTTTTGACCTTGACCTTCTCCTTGTGCTGCGCCTTGCTCTGGGCTTTCTCCTGATCCAGCTTGTGCCGGATGGACGGCTGTTCCTTCTGCTTGACCGTCTTGGCGGAGAACTCCTTGAAGGCGGCGGTCATGACATCAACGTCCCGCCCCTTGAAGAAGACAAGATAGCTGGGCGGTTCTACGGAAAAGTCCTTCTTGAGCGCAAAGTCCAGACCGTATTTGCTGGCAGTTCGCTCAAAGGACTTGATGTTGCCGTCCGTCACTTCGATGTTGGAGATGGCGGCGTTCTGACTCATTAGGTGCTTGATGGACTGCTTGCCGCGATAGGTTTTGGGCTGCTTCATCTGCTTCTGCGCCTTTTCAATCTCCTGCACGAACTTGTCCAGAGCCTTTTTCAGCACCTCGGCAGAGATTTTGCCGCCCTTGATCATGATTGCAACAACTTTGGTGTTGACTTCATCCTGCATTGCAGTGATACCTCCTTTCCTTGAGATGATTGAGGGGATGCTACCTTAGCTAAGGCGGCACAATCCGGCGATAGATGATTTTCATTTACACTGTCCTCCTTTCCGAGCATTGCTCACGATGGTATTCATTAAAGAGTGTCTTCACAAAGGCTATAATCGTAGGTCTTCGGCTTCTTTGACCCTGCCGATCTGTCCTGCCCGTAGAAATCATGATTGACGAGCGCGGAGTAGTAATTGTCTATCGTCAGAGAGGCGTTATACAGAGCGGTCAACAGGTACGCCCGGATATTACGGATGTCTGACGGGTTCTTGTTCATTGCTTCCAGAACGTACTCTATGTGGCTGCTATTCAGCTTGAGAAAGCGGGACTTAACCACTTGCTGCGGCATATCCTCGCCATTGATACGGATGGTCGGAGCGGTAGAGCAGACGGCATCCAGCATGATGTCCATGATCTCCCGGAAGCGGTCTTTATCGAACTTCGGATCCTGACAGAGAATGTTGTAGTCAAGATTCTCTTTGATAATCTCTTCATACTCGCTTCGCTCATCCATCCTGTCCATCCCATCAAGATTGATGGATTGATAGTTCTTTGAGAGAGTATTTCTTTCTTGAGTAATTACTTGGATAGTATTTCTTTGTGCGGGATTTTCCCTATGGGGATTCTCCACGTCTGGATTCTCCACATCGGGATTTTCCCTGTGTGGATTATCCCTGTGTGGCAAACCGGCTTGCGGCATCTCATAGATGTCGAACTCCGTGCTGACCATTCTGCCCTTATCATCTCTGCCACGGTGACGGACAAGGTAGCCGTTTTCCTCAAGCTCCTTGAGTGCCGAAAGTATGGCGTCGGGACCCTCCTTGCAGAGTGCCGCAAGACCACGGGTGGAGAACTGCCAGCCGTCGTTGAAGGACAGCATCTTTGAGAGAAGACCGACTGCTTTGAGGGAGAGGTTCTTATCTCTCAGGTGGGTATTGCCCATGACCGTGAAGTCACGGGTTTTATTGACGCGATAGACTGACACATGATCACCCTGCCATTTCCGTAGATACTTCAACGCCGCAGATTCCAAAGTAGCGGATGCGGATGACGTTCTTGCCCTTCGGGGTGAAGTAGGTCTGAGAGCCGGTATAGCGGAAGGTCACGAAATCCCGGACGATGAAGAGTCCTTCGTTGCTCTTCTTGTTGTAGGGAAGAAGCTGACCGGAGGGAGAGCGGAACAGATACCCTTCGTTAAGCAGGAATTTGACGAACTTGCGCTCCGGGATTTTCAGTTCCTTCGCCGTGGTGCGAATGTTGGTGCAATCATCTGGATTGACGAAGGCGTCAAAGTAATCGGCTTTCGGTCTTGCGATGCCCAGCTCCGCTTCAAGGGCATTGGCGCGATTCGTTTCCTTGAGCAAGGTCTGCGCAAGCTCTATGATGACCGCCGGTTCCTTCTGAATGCGGTCCAGCAGGGATTCCGTCATGTAGCAGCCGGTCTTGCGGATCATGGGAACAACCTCATCGAACAGCCAGTGTTCAAATCTTTCCGCCGAGGGGAGTTTGCTATGGACAATTAGCCTGTAAACATCACCCTCCGTAATGTAGGAAAGGGACTGCGTACCGCCGCTCGTAAGGGTGTCCCGTTTTAGGACACCCTTGCAATGGTCAATAATTGCCTTGCCGGGTCTGGCATACCCCAATGCTCTTGCAACATCTGAGCCGCAGAACAGAAGTGTTTCTCCGTCGAGGATCGTCCTCACCTCACCGAACTGTTCATTCTTGAAGACTTCGATTTTGTTATCCATGACAGGTTTCCTTTCCGGCATCAGATGTGCCACTTTGATTTTTGAGTGTAGAAACGGGATTGCAGCAGTAGGGACACTCCGCAAACACGCAGGACTGATATTTCCAGTGAGGACGGTGAAAGCGGCAGCTTCGGCACTCAGGGAGAATGCCATCCGCGCCGCTGTCAAAATGCTCAAAGCCGGGTGTGGTCTGCATCAGCAATTCCAGTGCTTGCAGATCACCGGCTGTCATGCGTTTCATGCTTAAAAACTCCTTTCCTTCGCCGCATCGCCAGCAAATATTCCGGCTTTTGGGCAACAAAAAAAGAGGGTTTGCTTCTTACTCCAAATTGGAGAAGAAACAAACCCTCTTCGTTTACGATGTAGTTCAGATGATTTCTCGGATGGTATGAATGACACCGAGCAGCAGCCCGATGAAGAAGGCAAGTCCTCCGATAAGACCGCCTATGATTAAGTTCAATGCGAAGATGCCGACTGAGCCGGAGATACCGTAGCCGCTGGGAACGAGCCAGAGGCACATCCTCCGGATGCCGAATGGCAAGCCGACGCAGATCCACATAAGGAAGTAGTCACATACGCCGTCAGGCATATAGATCGGCTTGAGAAATGACGCGAGGCAGAACGCAAGCGCGATTGGAAGCAGAACCTCCTTCAAGAAGACTTTGATAGCACCCACTATATCCTCCTTCTGCCGGAAGTGTGCAGCGGCACACTCCGGCTTGCTTGATTATTGTGAAAGTCCTTTGTTTTCGGTCAAAAAAAGAAGGGACTAAGCCAGAATGCCTTGGTTTTCAAGGTCTTTCTGATTTAGTCCTATTATCGCACAATAATCCTTTACAATGACAGTTGCAATATGCCCGGCTTCAATTTCGGCAATCATGGACTGGAAGCCGGGACGATTGAAATTTGTTCCGCTGTATCCATCGTCCGTAAAATGCTGGATGTTGTTAAAGCCGTTTTTGCGAGCGTAATCTTCCAGATACTTTTTCTGATTCAGAATGCTGTTAGATTCACCTTGCAGTTCATCATCTCTGGAAAGCCTTTCGTACAGTGCCGTGATTTTTCCTTGGTTGGATTTCGCCATAGTTTCACCTTCTTTTATTTTTAGTGGGAACACGATATGTAACAAAGATACGATATTTTTCTAACTTTGTAAACGCATCTTTGCTTTATCCTTGATAATTATAACCCTTCGGGTCAGTGACCACATAGGAACTGTGACATTGTAAAAGGTTGGGTTTAAGCCAAAATCTCGTCTTGCCGCTGCCGGAGCCGCCCACCACCAGCACGTTTTTGTTCCGAGCGTTCTTGGGGTCCGGCGGGCGATTGCTCATCATTAACCGCTCTGTCTTAGTTAAAATGATGTTGTCGGCAAACTTCGGAGCCATGAACGGCTCAATATCCTTGGGTGTACCCCACCGGGCAGAGCCGTACTCCATGCCGTGGCGGTACTTCTTGGCGTTTTTACCACGCAAATAAACTGCCAGCCGTAGCCCTGCACCGCAGCACAGACCCACCAGCAAATCAAGCGGATGCAGGCTGGGCAGAGGATTTGCAAACGCCATCGGGATGGTGCCCATCATAGACATAATGCGTTCGCCCAGTTCCTTGCCCTCCGCAAGCCGCCATGCTTCGCCAAGATTGGTTGCTACCAGCCCCAGCAGGAGATAGGGCAGATACAGCGCCAGCAGTTTTGTCAGCTTTTTCGTGGTCACAGTCCGCGCTCCTGTTCCTTGTGCCGGACTTTGCCGGGGAGTTCTGCCGCCGCCTGCACCAGTTCATGCAGTTTTGCCAGCACCGAGGGGCGTTTGTCCTTGTTCAGCAAAGATGCCGAATACTCCTTGAACGCCGAGTTGAAGGCTTCTGCGTCCGGGGCTTTGAAAAAGACCAGATACC
>ENA-OROR01000099-OROR01000099.1-human-gut-metagenome-genome-assembly--contig:-NODE-99-length-88834-cov-7.495387_pt1 | contig 88834 bp, 60 predicted proteins | sample MGYA00242135_ERZ509060 | MGnify/ENA primary metagenome ERZ509060 (study PRJEB26280, sample SAMEA2338742) | human gut metagenome | biome: human gut; feature: human-associated habitat; material: faeces... | reverse complement strand
ACACTCTATTACCCCTTTTGTCAACACTTTTTTTCATTTTTTTTGAACTTTTTTTATTTTTCTTTTTGCTACGCTATATATTGTAGTTTTTACTTTCCGCAGCCACTAATCCTATAAAAATGCAAAAAAATTACCGCTCTAAGAGCGGTAATTTTAATTTACATTATTGAGCTGAATACTTTGTATCCGACTTACCGATTGTTACATTAGTCAAATCGAAGTCATAAGTGTTACCTCTTATATAACCCCAACACGTTGTCTTAATACCTGTGACATTTGATGGAATTGATGCTTGGTAAGCTGCATCAAGAAGCGAGCCGACTACCTTACCTGTTTCTACATCAGTAACAACTGCACTGTATTCTTCAAAGTTGTTATCAAGAGTAACTCTTACTTTGTACCACTTATCAGCTTGAAGTGTTGCCAAGTTTTCTGTTCTTACACCGTTATTGGCTGTTACACCGTTAAGGCTGAATCTTAGATTCAAAGCAACTTGAGTTGCCGCATTAAATCCACTGCTTGTCGGGTCTTCAAACCAACCCATCATAAAGTTGAAATCCTGTGTATCAGCTTTTAGACGAACGTCATATTCGGCAATACCGTAAGGTCCCATTGTTTTAGCAAGGTTTCTGTTATAGAAATACATTGAACCTGCACCGTCGCCCGAGCCTGTCTTATCACTGTTTGACCAGAAGTTACAATAATTTACGTTTCTTTGATCATCATGATAGAATGTCTGATAATGAACGCTCGCACTACCCTTTGAAAGCCATGGAGAACCGTCCATAATGATTCCAAGACCATAATAGCCTGTACCCTTAGCTCCTCCGATAGAAACGTCATTAAAATCAGATTTTTCCACATAATGTGTACCTTGTTCGGCATTTGCAATCATAGGCATTGCTATAGCCTGCACACCAAGTACACACGCTGCAGCTATAGATAATAGTTTCTTTTTCATTTAATTCTCTCCCTTTCTTACTTTACGCTATCATATTAATTGTATTTTACCTTCTTTTATACAAAAAATAAATACAAAAAGCCGATATAATTGTTCAAAAAAAAGTAATACTTCAATTAACACAAAAGGGATACCGCAATTTATGCAATATCCCTCAATTATATTCTATTTTACACCCTGTTCCGATATAGACAACCGTTTTTCCACATAGTTAAATCCAAATGTCAAAATAAGCGTTATAACAAGGTAGAAAAGCGCCGCTACAAGATACGGAGACACACGCATATCTCTGTTTACGGCACGTTGAGCCGCCTTTAACAAGTCGATAAGTGCGATTGACGATGCCAATGCCGTATCTTTTACAAGCACGATTGTTTCGTTCGCAATCGGCGGAATGACTGTTCTTATCATTTGCGGAACTATTACATATCGCATAGTCTGTATTCCTGTAAGCCCCAGTGCCTTTGACGCCTCATACTGTCCTTTGCTCACGCCTATTATACCGCCGCGGAATATTTCCGCAAAATACGCCGCGTAATTAAGCACGAATGAAATCACTGCCGCCGTAAACATCGAAAGCGTTATCGACTCACCGTTTGGCAATGTTACATATGTAAGTCCGAAGTAGAAGAAAAACAACTGCAGCAAAAGCGGTGTTCCTCTGAATACCCACAGATACACATTTATAATAAATCGGATCGGCATTTTCACAATCCATCGGATAACAAAATTATCAGTCGGTCTTTTGCTTACCGCTTCTTTGAAAAGTGATATTAAAAGTCCGAGAGGCAGTGACAGCACGAGTGTCACCACGAATAATTTAATTGTAATCTTTAAACCCTCAAGCATTTGAGGCAGTATTTGTAAAATATACTTAATAGAATCTTGCATATATAATCTCCATAAATACGCAAACCGCTGAAATACGTTATTCCAACGGTTTGCTGATTTTTAATTATTTAATTAGGTCTTCTCCAAACCACTTCTTTGAAATTTCAGAAGTTGTGCCGTCAGCTTTACATTCATCAAGAGCCTTGTTTATAGCCTCCATAAGTGCATAGTCGCCTTTTCTTCCGCCGACACCGTAATCTTCTTCATCAAAACCTTCTTCAAGAACTGTGTACTTGTCAAGCAAGTTTTCTTTTTGCAAATAGTATCTTACGAATACTTCATCAATTACAGCCGCATCTGCTCTACCGGAATCAACTTCCATAAGTACTTGTGAATTTTCCTTGAAACGAGAAACGTTGTCATCGCCGACTGATTCGTATGTAGCTGTATCAGCTTTCAAAGCGTCTTCTGATGTTGAACCGTCTTGAAGTGCAATCTTCTTGCCTGCAAGGTCGGCTTTCTTTGTTATATCAGAACCTTTTTTAACAACGATTGATTGCTTTGTTGAAAGATAAGGATTAGAGAAAAGAACTTCTTGACGTCTTTCATCTGTGATTGAGAAACCGTTCCAGATAACATCAATCTTACCTGATGAAAGTTCCATATCCTTTGAATCCCAATCTATCGGTTTAACTTCTACGTCCACACCCATCTTTTCACCGACTGCTTTTGCAAGGTCTATATCAAATCCAACGATTTCGCCGTTATCATCTGTAAAGCCCATAGGTGCAAAGTCTGCGTCAAGTCCCAAAGTGAAGTGACCTGCCGACTGTACATCTGTCAATGATGTATCTTCCTTAGACTCGCTTGTTGTGCTTTCGTTTGATGAACTGCCACAGCCTGCAAGCATTGATATGCTCAACGCACCTGCAAGTGCAAATGTAAATACTTTTTTGATATTCATATTAAATTTCCCCTTTAAATTATAATTACTATATTATTATACTGTATCAATTTAATTTAGTAAAGTGTTTTTTAAAAAAATATTGCACAAAATATATAATCATATTTGTTCAAATAATTAGCCACAAAAAAACGAACTGCAAATAATATTACAGTCCGTTTTACTATACATATTAATCAATTACCCTTTTACCGCCCAAAAATCTTGATGAATAGTAACTTGAGTCAATAGAAGTATATTGAATCACCTTACCTGTTGACGGAGCATGAATCATCATTCCGTCGCCCACATACATACCAACGTGAGATGCATAACCGCCACTTCCGAAGAATACAAGGTCACCCGGTTGAAGTTCACTTCTTGTTTCATATGTACCCGGACCGTGAAGTTGGTCATCAGCTATACGAGGTATTGAAATACCGTTTGCACGGCATACATACTGTACAAATCCCGAACAGTCAAAACCTGATGGTGTTGTACCGCCCCATAGATACGGTACGCCAAGATATTTAGCCGCTTCTGTAAGCAAGCCTTGTGCGGCAGGATTTTCCTGAATATATTCACTGTTTGGTATTATCGGCTTTGCCACATATTTAAAGTCAACAGGCAGGCTGTAAACTTCTGAGCCGTCTGCAATAACAGCACCGATTGTTATTGAGTAATCATTACCGACTCTAAGCGAACCTTCGCTGACTTCAATGCTTTCGCCGTCATATACGTCTGACAAAAGAACCGAACTTGCGTTTGCGTCCTTTATAATAACGTGATATGCTTGTGCATTACTTACAGGTGTCCAAGACACTGTAAAGTTGCCTTCTTCAATTTCTGCACCGTCTTCCGGAAGTGTTATTTCAGGAAGTTCGATTGAATAATCACCGCTCTTAAATGTATTGTATGAACGATTGATACTTGAAATGGCTTGTTCTCTTGTTGTTGAACCCAACGGCGAGAAGTTTTCATCGTCAACACCGCTCATTAATGAGTAGTTAAGCATTGTAATTACCGATGATTTAGCCCAAGAGCTAACTTCGTCAGAATCTTCAAATGCATTGACAACATCAGCGTCGTCATAACCGTCTGAAAGGTTAAAATTGACTTCACTTGCAGTAAGTGTACTTACAAGCATTTTTGCCATTTCTTCACGTGTCACAAGTCTGTCAGGTGTAAATGTATTATCACCTGTACCGGAAACCATTCCATAACAGTAAGCTTGGGCTACCGCCATGCTATCTGTATCTTCAAAAGGTGACACTTCCGGTTCTATCATATCTTCACCTGTAAGCTTTTCGTATAAGTTTACCGCAAGCTCACAGAACTCTTCACGAGTTATGTTATCCTTTAGGTTGTTTGAAACCACCGAGTACGAAACAAGGCCGACTTCATTAGCCTGTTGGTAGTCGGATACAGCCCAGCCGCTTAGGTCTGCCGCCAAAGCAGAAGTTCCTAAAACCGCTGACATCGATATAACAGATAAGATAATCTTCTTTGCTAACTTATTCAAGATATAATCTCTCCTTTTCACTTTAAAGACCTTTACCCTATGAGTTTTTTTCTATGTTTGTATTATCCGCGTTAATATTTTGTCTTACGCTCATAGTCTTTGCTTTTTGAACGTTGACTGTATTGTAACACTAAAAAATAGCTGTGTCAAGCCTTTGGCAAGTAAAAATGTTAAATTTCTTAAAATTTTTGTATTGTTTTTGTAAAATTACAGTAAAACAACTGAAATATTCACGTAATCAAGCTGAAATATTACAAAAATTTGTTCATCGTTTTTACAGTATATTACATTTACGATTAACATAAAAAACTTTACAACTACAATATATTGACATATTTTTTTATCACACGCAAGATATTGAACGATTTATGTTAAAACTTGCACATAATATTACAACTTTGTTACAAATTTTTAAGAAGTTGTGAAGAAATTGCTACAATCCGCACCACTGTGCGGTTTTTCCTGTTAAAATCTCCGAGAAATTCTCTAAAATATTTTTTTAATCACATCATATTTTACTCATTTTCGTTCGAGTTTCTTCTTATTATAATAAATTTTTTATTGAATAAATTTTCATTAATAAAAACATCCTCAAAAACACCGTTTTTAATAAATACAGCGTCGAATTTGTTACATAACTCCATGCCGCCACTCCACCGCAAGCGGTCCCATCTCCTCAAGGAGAGGCTTTCGACACACAACACATTCCGCATAGCCCCTCTTGAGGGGAGCTGTCAACGCAGTTGACTGTGGGGTGGCTCTAATATCTCTCTTATATATTCTCTACCCTCCGTAGGGGCGACCAACGGTCGCCCACGCACAACACCTCCGCTCGCTCATCAAAAAAGCGGACAACCTTAGTTATCCGCTTTAAATATGTACACATTCAATTATTTAACGTCAACCTTTTCACCGGCAAGAATTTTATTCATAGTTCTTGCGGCGCACATCTTACCGCACATTGAGCAAGTATGTTTTTCTTCCGGCGGTAATTCGTTATAATATCTCTGTGGTTTTTCAGGTTCAATAGCATATTGGAACATTTCATCCCAGCACACACGTCTTCTTGCGTCACTCATCTTGTTGTCAATATCTCTTGCACCCGGTACACCCTTAGCCATATCAGCGGCATGAGCGGCGATTTTAGCGGCCACAATACCCTCTTTAACGTCATCGGCATTAGGAAGTCTTAAATGTTCCGCAGGCGTTACATAGCATAGGAAGTCAGCACCGTTTGCCGCCGCAACAGCACCGCCTATTGCAGAAGTGATGTGGTCATATCCCGGTGCAATATCGGTTACAAGAGGACCTAATACGTAGAACGGTGCATTATGGCAAAGACGTTTTTCAAGTTTCATATTTGCCGCAATCTCATCTATCGTCATATGTCCCGGACCTTCAACCATAACTTGCACATTCTTTTCCCAAGCACGTTTTGTCAAAATGCCAAGCTCGATAAGCTCTGTAATCTGTGACGCGTCTGTCGAATCATGTGTAGAACCCGGACGGCAAGCGTCACCAAGACTGATTGTTACATCATATTTTGCAAGTATGTCAAGCACCTTGTCATAATACTCATAAAACGGATTTTCATTGCCTGTCATTTCCATCCAAGCAAAAATCAACGAACCGCCTCTTGAAACGATATTTGTAAGACGACCGCCCGATTCTTTAAATATTTGAGCAGTTCTGCGATTTATGCCTGCGTGAATTGTCATAAAGTCAACACCCTCTTTAGCGTGAGCCTCTATAACCTCCAAAAATTCGTCAGCCGTAATATCCGCAAGCTCTTTATCAAGATAACCAACCGCATCATACATCGGCACTGTACCGATCATAGCAGGGCATTCGTCAATAAGTTTCTGACGGAATTCGTGAGTTTTGCCGTAACAGCTAAGGTCCATAATAGCCTCAGCTTTCATATCAACAGCCATCTTAACCTTTTCCCATTCAATACTGTAATCCGTACAGTCCTTTGAAATTCCGAGATTTACGTTTATCTTTGTTTTAAGACCTTCGCCGACACCTTCCGGACTTATAGCCTTGTGCATTTTGTTTGCAGGAATTGCAACACTGCCTCTTGCAACTCTTTCACGAAGTTCCTCTGCGGTTATATTTTCTTTTTTAGCCACTATTTCCATCTCAGGTGTTATAATACCCTTTTTAGCGGCATCCATTTGTGTTGTATAATTCATATATATCTCCTCTTTCTTTTTATTGAGCATAAAAAAATGCTCTCAAAAAGAGAGCCGTTTCCAAAATCCCGTTACGGCATTACCCGCATACGGTCAATGGGTCGAAGTCAAACTTCCTCTCAGCCGAAAAGCTCCCCTTTTATGTGGATATTATATACTAATACTCACTCACTGTCAAGGTAATATAACGCAAATGTTAATTAAATTTAGTAGACTAAAAATTCAATATGTGGTATATTATAATATAGTAACTGATAGGAGAAAGTTTTATGAAAACGATAAAAGACATATTTTCAAAAATCATAAAATTTATATTGAAAATTACCGGTGATGATTTGAGCATATACGCCGCCCAGGCATCTTTTTTTATTATAATTTCGGTTATACCGTTCAGTATGCTTGTACTTTCAATAATCAAACTGTTCATTAATATAGACATAAACTCAATATTGCACACAATAAATTCATTTGCCCCTGCGGCAATCAGCACGTTTCTTACGGAAACAATAACCGATTTATTTACCAAAAGCGGCTCGGTGCAAGTCATTTCCGTAACCGCCGTATCAACACTCTGGCTTGCGTCAAGGGGCGTTATGGCACTGTATACGGGACTTAACAAAGTCTACCGTTCACGCAGCAAAAATTACTTTATCGGCAGACTTATTTCTATATTATATACGCTTGCATTTATTGCGGCACTTATCTTGACGATTGTGTTTTTCGGTTTCGGAAGCAAGCTCGAATACTTTATCAATTCACATTCGCCGTTTTTCTCGACATTGCTCGACTTCTTTTTAAGGGGCAAGATACTTATATTTATGATTTATCTTACCTTTGTATTCGCACTGTTCTACAAGTTTCTGCCTAAAAAGGACAATCGCTTTAAGGCACAGCTTCCCGGTGCGGCATTTTCGGCGGTCGGCTGGATGGTGTTCTCATTCTTCTATTCAATATATATAGAACACTTTTCAAATTATTCATTCGTTTACGGTTCACTTGCCGCAATCGTATTTTTAATGCTTTGGCTTTATTTTTGTATGAACATATTCCTGTTCGGTGCACAGATAAATAAAATGATTGAGGATGGTTTTTTTCAAAAATAACTCTATCCGTTTTATCATCTTTATGATATAATTATAATATACTTTATATAGGGGGGTTAACGTATGACATTTGACACAATCGCATTTACGCAGGACGAGCTTGACAATGCGTTAAACTTATGCTGTACGTCAATCGGGCTTTGCGATAATGACTTTATATTACCGCAAATAGCCGGTGTAACATACATATCAATAGGCGAAATATCCGCAAAAGCAAAATTCAAAAAAGACGATATGAAAAAGCACAACATAAATTGTATCGGATTTGTACCGCAATTTGCACCACAGATATGCGAACATTCTACTTCGGTTTCTTCCTATATAACATCATATATAACATCATATCAATATGAATATGAGTACGAATACATAACAAGCTATTCATCATCATACACCACCTCGGCACAATCATCATTTGCCACAAGCTTTGTAACAGGCAGTGGGTGTGTATATATAAACGGTTACGGAATTAATCTCATATAGGTGGCAATATGGACGCAATACATATAAATTGGACAAAGCCTTTCAGAAACAGATTTAACGCACCTTATGAAGTCGAAGATTTTGAAATACTCACAACAATTCTTTCCGCATTGAAATGGCGTGAAAAAAACGGTAATATAAAAATGGTTACCGATTCCGTAGGTGCACAATATTATAAAAAAACAGGTCTTGACATTATTTGGAACAGCGTTGAAAATATTCTTGACAATGTTGATGTCAACAGCAATGTTTTTTGGGCGGCAGGCAAAATATTTGCCCTAAAGGAGCAAAACGCACCTGTTGCAATGATTGACACGGATTTTGTCGTGTGGGAGAAAATCGACGAAGAAAAACTAGCCGATGTGTCGGTTATCCACTTTGAAAATCTCTATCCGGACGTTTATCCCCCAAAAGAGTTCTTTAATATGGATAACTATGAATTTGACAATGATTTTGATTGGAACATAAAAGCGTGTAACACCGCATTTTGTGTAATAAAAAGCGAAAAACTGCTCCGTTATTATACGGATAAATCAATCGAATTTATGCGTCATACAAGCGAACAAAACGACAGACTTGCATATATGGTGTTTGCGGAACAGCGTATGTTGCCTATGTGTGCAAAAAAGCTCAATATGAGCATTATGTCATTTTCGGACTTGAACAGACTTTTTAAAAACGGCGACAATATGTTTACGCATACATGGGGTATGAAACAGCAAATGCGCGACAATGCTTTTTTAAGAGCCGATTTTTGCAGACGATGTATTAAACGAATTATTAAAGATTATCCCGAAATGAAAAATATTATTATGAATATAGAAAATCTGAAACAGTATTTTTAAAATACTGTTTTTTTGTGCATACTATTAATATATTTACCATCCAAAAGAACGGAGATTATTATGGAATTTATAAAAATTATACTTACATCAGTCGGCTCAATCATCGCATTGTTTTTCTCAACAAAAATAATCGGCAACAAGCAAATGTCGGAATTGAGTATGTTTGACTATATAAACGGTATAACTATCGGCTCTATCGCCGCCGAAATGGCGACTTCGCTTGACGGCAAGTTTTACTATCCCCTTACTGCGATAGTAATTTATACCGTCATTATGTGGTTTATATCATATCTTACCGAAAAAAATATTAAACTAAGACGTTTCTTTACGGGACGGTCAATAGTTTTAATGCAAAGCGGTAAAATATATCAGAAAAATTTTAAGACTTCAAAAATAGATATAAACGATTTCCTTGTACAATGCAGAATAAACGGTTTTTTCACATTAGATGATGTCGATACCGCAATACTTGAACAAAACGGTAAAATATCATTTTTGCCCAAAGTACAGGCACGCCCTGTTAATGTGCAGGATATGAACATCGCAGCAAAACAAGAAAAGCTGTCCTTTACAGTTGTTCTTGACGGACATATTATGGAGGAAAATTTAAAACTCAGCGGCAATAATAAAAAGTGGCTTGAAAACGAATTGCAAAAACAAAAAATCGGCAATGTGAAAGATGTGTTCATCGCACTTTGCGACGGTAATAACACATTGTCGGTTTATAAAAAAACAGACGATTCGCCAAAGAATGACCCGTTCCAGTAATGAGGAGTTGTTACGAACGATGTAGGGGCGATCATTGGTCGCACATTAACAACGCAGGGACGAGCATTGGTCGCACATTTTAAAATAGAGAATAAACAAGAAAACCACCCCTCAGTCGGCATAGCCGACAGCTCCCCTCAATGGGGGCCTTTGGATTGGCTGTTATTCAAAAGCCTCTCCTTGAGGAGAGGGGGACCGCTTGCGGTGGAGTGGTGGTAAGGGATACGGAACGTTGAGGTACCGTATCCTACGAATAAAATTGCCGATGAACTTCATAAAGGCTCCCCTTGAGGGGAGCTGTCAATGCAGTTGACTGAGGGGTGGCATAATACAATAAAATACATCAACCAATACAAAAAAGGTGTTTCCGATTGGAAACACCTTTTAAAATTCAAAATATTATAATTAGCAAACGCCCTGAGCCATCATAGCGTCAGCAACCTTCATAAATCCGGCAATATTAGCACCGGCAACAAGGTTAGTCTTTCCGCCGATTTCGCAGTTATATTCCTTAGCTGCAGCAACAGAATTCTTGTAAATTGTAATCATAATGTTATGTAGCTTTTCATCAACTTCTTCAAATGTCCATGAAAGTCTTTGTGAGTTCTGGCTCATTTCAAGAGCTGAAGTAGCAACACCACCGGCATTTGATGCTTTACCAGGAGCAAAGTAAACGCCGTTTTCTTGTAGATATTGTGTAGCCTCAAGAGTTGTAGGCATATTAGCACCTTCTGCAACGATCATTGTACCGTTTGCAACAAGAGCCTTAGCGTCGTCAATAAGCAATTCGTTTTGTGTAGCACATGGAAGAGCAACATCAACCTTAACTGCTTGCCATAGACCTGCACCTTCAACATACTTAGCATTTGGTCTGTAGTTAAGATAATCCTTAATTCTGCCTCTCTTAACTTCCTTGATTTCCTTAACTGCTGCAAGGTCGATACCTTCTTCATCAACAACGTAACCGTTTGAGTCAGAAACAGTGATAACCTTTGCACCAAGCTGCTGTGCCTTTTCACAAGCATAAATAGCAACGTTACCTGCACCTGAAATAGCAACTGTCTTACCGTTAAAGTCAGTACCCAAATCCTTAAGCATTTCCTGAGCGTAGTATACAAGACCATAGCCTGTAGCCTGAGTTCTTGCAAGTGAACCGCCCCAAGTTAAACCTTTACCTGTAAGAACGCCTTCATATACGTCCTTTAATCTCTTATATTGACCGAACATAAATCCGATTTCTCTTGCACCTGTACCAATATCACCGGCAGGAACGTCTGTATCAGCACCGATATGTCTGAAAAGTTCTGTCATAAAGCTCTGGCAGAATGCCATAACTTCTCTGTCTGACTTACCCTTAGGATCGAAGTCACTACCGCCTTTACCACCGCCGATTGGAAGTGTTGTAAGTGAGTTCTTGAAAATCTGTTCAAAACCAAGGAACTTGATAATACCAAGGTTTACTGATGGGTGAAGTCTTAGACCGCCCTTGTATGGACCAATAGCACTGTTGAACTGTACTCTGAAACCTCTGTTTACCTGTACCTTACCGTTGTCGTCAACCCAAGGAACACGGAACATAATCTGTCTCTCAGGCTCTACTATTCTCTCAAGCAATGAAGCCTTCTCGAATTCAGGATGCTTCTCAAATACAGGTTCAAGTGATGTTAGAACCTCTGTTGCCGCCTGTATAAATTCAGGCTCGCTTGCGTTTTTCTCTTTTAACTTTGCTAGTACGTCTTGTGCGTATGACATAGTTAAACCTCCTCTAAAAATTAATTTTTTCTCATCAGAGTGTACAATGTTTGCTATGGTTCACTCTGTTGTGCCAATCTAACATATATTTTAGCATTATTTTTATGATTATGCAACAAAAAATTTGAATTTTTTTCAAAAAAATATTGATGTTTTTCGAATATGGCTTAACTATGCCGTTGTTAGTTTTGCGTAACTTTTTATTTCTTTCAAAAATTCATATATTCGATATACAATTTTTCAAAATCTTCACTGTTTCCGAGTGAAATTTCGGAACTGATTTCCTTTATACGACCGATTCTTTCATCGCCGTCCTGCCTTTCGGCATACTTGACGCAACCGCCGAGCGAGCTGTTACCGATAACTTTCGTCTTACCCAAAAACTCACGCGGCAATATTCCGATATTGCAAGCCTTTTCAATCGAAAGACCGTAACCGAAACCGCCGGCAAGATACACCGTATCAATTTGTGAAAGCTCTGTTCCCCACGACTTCGCAAGCACATCAATACCGGCTCTCACCGCCGATTTTGCCATTTGCACCTGACGAATATCATTTTGCGTAAACACAACATCCTCCGCGACCTTATAACCGTTTATAAAATAGTCGTCATTTAAAAGACCCGTTTTATCAATTATTTTTTCGTCAAGCAATTCTGAAACCAACTCAATTATACCCGTTCCGCAAAGACCGACAGGCGGTTTATCCGCGATAGTTTTTAGTGTCCCCATTTTTAAATCAACACCGCATACCGCACCGTCAACCGAACCTATTCCGCACGAAATTCTTCCGCCCTCAAAAGCAGGTCCTGCGGCAGTAGACGTAACAATCATTTTATCCTTATTGCCCAACGCCATTTCACCGTTTGTACCCAGGTCAATAAACATATTAACCTTATCCGATTTATCAAAATCACTCATATAAAGTCCGCTCACTATATCGCCGCCCACAAACGCAGATATACCGCCATATATAACGGTTTCAATCGGCGAAACCTTACTTTTTGTAACTTTATCAAGCGTAGTTTTTAGTGTCCCCAAGTGTTTTGATTTAAAAGGATATTCACCGAGTGTACCGCAAGAATATCCCATAAGCAGATGTACCATTGTTGTATTGCCCGCGATAACAACTTTTTTAGTGTCCCCAAATTCTTCGGTCACTTTTTTATACCCGCTTATAATCGTATAACGCATAACAGCCGAAAGCTCGTCCAACCTTCCTCTGTTTGCCGACTCGATTCTTGAAAGAACATCCAGTCCGAAACGTCTTTGAGGATTAATTGTTCTGTATGTTTTTAGTGTCCCCTTATCCGTCACAAGTTCAAAAGCAACAGTAGTTGTACCTATATCAATACAGACCGCACTGTCACCCTCTTTAAAATTCGGTTTATACTCATAACTCGACAGCACTTCAAATCTGCCGTTTTTTATATTACTTCTTCTCGGGCAGTCAAAATTAGAACACTTTGAACAGTCGTGCTGTGCGTTAAATACCTTTTCATCAGTCGTAAATTCAAGTATGTAGCCAAAAGTTTTTACGGGTTCAAACATAAAACCGCTTGTCATTTTTATTCCGTCAACGCCTGTTTTCACGACAATAACGGATTGTTGAGAAAGCGGAAAATCTTTCGGTGCATCAAGACGTTTTTTAACACCCCAAGACTTTTTTGCACACAAAAGCTTTATATTTTCGGCAAGCACATCATCCATCATAAAAAGATACTCGTCCGCCATTGCGTCAACAAGTATACCTTTCATACCCTCACCGTTATCAAAAAAGCTTTTTGATATTCCGCTAATTTTTTCACCGACCGTAAGTATGCAATATGCTTTCATATCCTCTGTTACGGCAACTGCACGTGGGGACAGTAAATTCATCACTGTTTCTTCAAGCTCGTCAAAATAAGAAGAAACAGTTTCATACACACTGCTCCCCTCAAAACACCCCAAAGTTTTTAATACTTTATCTTTATCTATTTTTATCGAAAAATCTTTAATCTCTATTCTATTCATATCATACTACCCCTCATTTATAAAAACAGCGGTACTTTTCACCGTACCGCTGATGATTAATAAAATTTACCGTTTGCCCTGTCAAACACCTGTTGAGTTCCGGCAGAGTATTCTCTGTTCATACGTTTTAACGGACTGTATGTATTGCCGGTAAAGAAATTCACACCGTACACCGTACTGAATGAAATCTTATAACCAAGCTGACTTTTAACCGCATTATCGAGTGTTGTCGTATAATATCCGTACGGCCACGAAATACTTGTCACATCTTTTCCGGTAACTTCTTTCAAAATTTCTCCGTTACTCTGAATATCAGCGAGTATATCGCCGTAAGCGTTTGTATTGTTGTAAATCGCCTTTAACTGTTCCTTAGGCATACTGTGAATACCGTTTGTGTGATTGCCTATTTCGACAAGTCCGCTGTTCGCCATTTCATATGTTTCATCAGACGTCAAATAACCGTAACGGTCTATGTATGAGCCAATCAAAAACATTGTAGCCTTTGCGTCATTTTTCTTTAATACCGGAAATACCTCCGTATAGAAGTTTGAGTATCCGTCATCAAATGTCAAAAGCAATATTTTTCTGTTGTCAATATCAGCCATATTCGCCGTTGCGAGTTCTGTTGCGGTCATCGGTATATATCCGCAGCTTTTAAAGTATTGTATATCCGCATCAAGCTGTTCGGGTGATATTGTATAGTCATTCCAACGTGACGAATCAGTTGTCACACTGTGATACATCAGTGCCGCAACCTTCGCCGCCGCACTTGCCGACACATTACCCATTGAAAAAAGTGTTATAAGCACCGCCATAACGGCAATTATCTTTTTCATTACTATCGTAAAATCCTTTCCTCCTGCACCGTAAAAATGCGGTGTATAATTTTTACTTCTATCTTGCCTATTGTACTATACAACATCGTTTCTGTCAAGCCAAAGTATATGAGCTGTCGATATTTTGTCGACAGCTCATAAAATCACATCTTGCAATGTATTTTTTGAGTATTTTCAGAGAAAAAATCTAAATTGGCATTATTTTCTCTTGAAAAACATTTTATTCGGCAATGCAAACACAAGTACAATCCCCACCGCAATCGCTACGGCAACTTTTATTGTATCAACGCCTGTGTACATTGCTTTCATATAGTCCGACGATATGATGTTATAAACAGTGTTATACATACCCGCACCGGGTACAAGCGATATTATTCCCGAAATCAAATAAACCGTAACGGGCATACGTCTTACATTCGCCAAAATTCGCGACAATACCGTCACGGCAATCGACGCAACAAATATAGCAAGTGCCGTTTCGTCGCTTATTCTAAGTGTAAACAAATACACCCCCTCTGCGACTAAACCTGCGATTCCGCAAAATATCAATTCACTTCGGCTCACGTTAAATATCACTGCAAAAGCCATTGTCGCCGCAAAAGCGACAAACATTTCAAGAAAAATCATCCCATAACACCTCCCGTCATATGACCGAAAATGTACATAACACTGCCCGCACCTGTGGCAAGTGCAATCGCCACGACTATCGCATCAAACAATCTCGCACCGCCCGAAAGGTAATCTCCGGCAATAATATCACGAATTGCATTAGTTATTGCCAAACCGGGTACAAGCGGCATAATAGCTCCCGTTATCATAGGATTAATATTTTTTCCCAAACCTATTGCATAAAAGAGTAATATCAGCAACGCAATAACAACTCCGCCCGAAAATGTTATAATAAACTCCGCCGTGTGATGTTTTCTCAAAAACCATATAAAAACATTGATAACCGCACCGACCACAAACGAATTAAGTCCGTCAAACGCATTACCGCCAAACAACAACGTAAAAAATCCACAGCAAAACGCTACCGCAACAGTTTTCACCCATAACGAATAAGGTTTCTGTGCCATTATATATTCAAAGCGTTTTAAAGCTTCTTCAAAGTCGATTTTATCATCAGCAATATCTCGTGACATCATATTAATTTTTGATACTTTATCAAGGTTTATAGTCCGCCTGCGAACTCTGACCGTTTTTGTAACATCGCCGACAGTGACAAACAGTCCTGTCATTACGACCAAAACCTCACTTTTACCGTCATAAAAATGCCGTATTATCCTCTCAACCGTATCTTCGACACGACTCGTTTCCGCACCGCTTTCAAGCAAACCTCTGCCGACATCCGCCGCAAATGTCACAAGTTCATTTATCTGCATATTCTCATCTCCTCACACAATATGCAGACAACGCCAAAACTTATATATCCTTTACCGAATTAACCTTTAATACAAAAAGTATTGACGCTCCTACACTTATAAGTATTGTTCCCACTATAACCATAATATTTACCTCCGTTTTTGTCAAGGTGATCTTAGAAAATTTCTCGTTTTTTACCCTCAAAACCCCAACTTCACTTTGACAATTTAGCTTTATTATGATTATATTATAACAACTACAATGTCCAAAAAACCGTACACAAAAAGATGGCATTTTTTATGCCATCTTTTGAATAGTGAACAAATTTTAAATACTGAATTATTCAGCAAACATAGGAGTTGACAAATATCTTTCACCTGTATCAGGCAAAAGAGCTACGATTGTTTTACCCTTGTTTTCAGGGCGTTTGGCAAGCTCTGTAGCCGCCCAAACAGCCGCACCTGATGAAATACCTACAAGTACACCTTCACTGCGGGCAATATCTCTGCCTGTCTTGAATGCGTCTTCGTTTTCAACAGTAATGATTTCGTCATAAACCTTTGTATCAAGAGTTTCAGGAACGAAACCTGCACCGATACCTTGAATTTTGTGCGCACCTGCTTTGCCTTGTGACAATACCGGGGAGCCTGCAGGCTCAACTGCAACAACCTTGACGTCAGGGTTTTGTGACTTTAGATACTGACCTACACCGGTAACTGTACCGCCTGTACCTACGCCAGCAACAAATATATCAACTTTACCGTCTGTATCTGCCCAGATTTCAGGGCCTGTTGTTGCTCTGTGATAAGCAGGGTTTGCAGGGTTTGTGAACTGGCTTGGGATAAAGCTGTTTTCTGTTGTTTCAGCAAGTTCCTTAGCCTTTTCGATAGCACCTTTCATACCCTTTGCACCGTCTGTCAAAACAAGTTCGGCACCGTATGCTTTTAATAGATTACGTCTTTCAATACTCATCGTTTCAGGCATTGTGATTATAATTTTATAACCTCTTGCAGCGGCAACCGACGCAAGACCGATACCTGTATTACCTGATGTTGGCTCGATGATAACAGAACCTTCCTTTAACTTACCCTCTTGTTCAGCCTCATCAACCATTGCCTTTGCGATTCTGTCTTTTACCGAACCGGCAGGGTTAAAGTATTCAAGTTTACCAAGAACGGTTGCTTCAAGGTTATTCTTCTTTTCATAGTTTGCAAGTTCCAATAGCGGTGTACCACCGATAAGATCTGTAATTTTCTGATATATCTTTGACATTTTAATTCCTTCTTTCTGACTTTTAACACAATTTACTTAAAATTAGTCAACGGCGTTGAATGCGTCGTCAAGAGCTGCAATAAGGTCATCAATATTTTCTGTACCGATTGATAGTCTTATTGTATTTGGCTTAATACCCTGTTCTGCAAGTTCCTGTTCATTGCACTGTGAATGAGTAGTTGTAGCCGGGTGAATTACAAGTGACTTAGAGTCTGCAACATTTGCAAGAAGCGAGAAAATTTCAAGGTTATCGATAAACTTGTGAGCCTCTTCAACTCCGCCCTTGATTTCAAATGTAAAGATACTTCCGCCGCCGTTTGGAAGATACTTCTTGTATAGTTCGTGGCTTGGCTCTGTAGGTAGTGACGGATGATGAACAGCCTCTACCTTTGGATGCTTGTTTAGGTAATCAACAATCTTTAGAGCGTTTTCAACGTGACGTTCAACTCTTAGTGATAGAGTTTCAAGACCCTGTAAGAAGATGAATGCGTGGAACGGTGAAAGTGTAGCACCTGTGTCACGAAGCAGGATAGCTCTGATATATGTTACGAATGCGGCAGCTCCTACATCATTTGCAAAGCTGATACCGTGATATGATGCGTTAGGCTCTACAAGGTGAGGGAACTTACCCGACTTAGCCCAGTCAAAGTTACCGCTGTCAACGATTACACCGCCGATTGCAGTACCGTGACCGCCGATAAACTTAGTTGCACTGTGAACAACGATATCTGCACCGTATTCGATTGGTCTTACAAGATAAGGTGTAGCGAATGTTGAGTCAACTACAAGCGGAATGTTATGTGCGTGAGCAATCTTTGCAATTTCTTCAATGTCAATTAGGTTTGAATTTGGGTTACCAAGTGTTTCAATGAAGATTGCCTTTGTGTTATCCTGAATAGCTGCTTCAAATGCACCGTCAACTTCAGGGTCAACGAATGTTGTTGTAACACCGAATTCAGGGAATGTATGTTCAAGATAGTTGTATGTTCCGCCGTAAATTGTCTTTGCGGCTACGATGTGATCGCCTTGCTTAGCAAGTGTTTGGAATGTATAAGCAAGAGCTGCCGCACCCGATGCAACTGCCAATGCTGCAACACCGCCTTCAAGGGCTGCTATTCTCTGTTCAAAAATATCTTCTGTAGGGTTTGTAAGTCTGCCGTAGATGTTACCTGCATCTCTCAAACCGAAACGGTCAGCTGCGTGCTGTGAGTTGTGGAATACGAATGATGTTGATGCATAAATCGGAACAGCTCTTGAATCTGTAACAGGATCTGCTTGTTCCTGACCAACGTGTAATTGCTTTGTTTCAAATCTCCAATTCTTATTTGACATAATTTTGTACCTCTTTCTTTCTCAATTTTTATATTTATGTGTATTGTTCTTTCTTATTGAATTAGTTACAGCAACAGCAACACATTCGTCCGTTCTGTACATACTTTAGATTTTGTGTTATCATATCGCATTTTCCTTTCTTCTCTTTTCCTATGGAATTACTATGATTTGTATTATAGCACATTTTTCCGATTTGTCAATACCTTTTTGAAAAATTTTTTATAAAAAATAAATATCCGCTAAAATTCTTCGATTTTATGCGGATATTTACCTCTGAAATATTATCAAAAATCATATTGTATATGTTCAGATTGCTGACAAAACCGTTATGGTTTTGTCTACTGTATTCTTGGGGGAGTTTGAGGTGCAGCCTCATTAAAAATCATTTCTGGCGACATGTGCGGCAGAAATGACTTAAAATCTAAAGTTTCGACTTTGGAGGAACTTTATGATTTTTTCTTTGAAAATACTCAAAAATTACATCGCAAGATGTGATTTTTGGAGCTGTCGACAGGCTCGCAAATTTTTTATATACACCAATCCCAATAACCGTCCTTCATAGACGCATTTCCGACACTGTACTCAAGTTCGGGATTTTTCACGCTGACTTTCATACCCTCCGAAACGGAATTAACGATAAACGCATTACCGCCGATAGTCGTACCCTTACCGACAACCGTTTCACCGCCGAGAATAGTCGTACCCGAATATATCGTAACGTTGTCACTGATAGTCGGATGACGTTTAACGCCCTTTAACTGCTGACCTTTTCTTGTCGAAAGTGCACCTAAAGTAACGCCTTGATATATTTTTACATTATCGCCGATTTCGGTAGTTTCACCTATAACAATGCCTGTACCATGGTCTATAAAGAAATATTTGCCGACAGTCGCACCCGGGTGAATATCTATACCTGTTGTGCTGTGAGCATATTCCGTCATTATTCTCGGAATCATAGGCACACCCAAAAGCCACAATTCGTGAGCAATTCTGTAAACAGTGATTGCAAACACTCCCGGATAACAGAAAATTATTTCATCTGTGCTGTATGCCGCAGGGTCACCGTCATACGCAGCTTGAATGTCTGTATTTAAGTATTCTCTTATTTTCGGTATTCTCTTTAAAAATTCAAAAACAACTTCTTCCGCCTTTTCCTCTGCCTGTGCCTTACTGCACTCTCTGCATACATCTTGATTTGCAAATGCGTTTGACACCTGTTTCTTCAAATGATACTGTATAAATTCCAGTCTTTCACCGACAAGAAACTTTAAGTATTCACTTCTGACCTTGTTGTTGTCAAAAAAGCCCGGAAAAAGCACTTTTCTTATTTCATCTATAATTTCTATAAGAATATCCTTGTTAAGCATATTCTCTTCATCAATTCTCGCTGTAATGTCACATTCATTGTAGCTGTCTAAAATCACATTGACTAAATCTTCTACTTTATTCGCCATATGTAAACCTCCTTATGTACTATTTTATGCACCGTACTTATAGTCTATCACACATATCGAAAATTGTAAACTAAATTTCCGGTCTTGTCACCGCGTCGGGATTAACCTTATGTTCACCGATAAATTTCTCCATCCAAATCATATCATACCACTTGTCGAACTTGTAACCGCACTTTTTAAATGTACCGATAAGCCTAAATCCCATATGCTCATGGAACTGCATACTGTTGTTTGTCAAATGCTCATCTTCATTGTCCGTATACGCAATACAAGCATACATATTAAGAATGTTTTGTTTCTTCAATCTTTTTTCAAGTTCAAGATACAACTTTTTACCGTATCCGCCGTCTTTTTTGTCCTCTCTTACATATATAGTCGTTTCAACGCACCAATCATATGCTTTACGTCCTTTAAATCTTCCCGCATATGCATAACCGACAATTTCATCATCATCCAGCATAACAATGTAAGGATACTTTTTTGAAATATTTTCAATACGACTTCTAAACTCGTCTACAGACGGCGTTTCACATTCAAATGATATTGCTGTGTTTTCGACATACGGACGGTATATTTCAACCAACACTTCCGCGTCGGATAATTCAACATTTCTTATATAACTCATTCTCATTCTCCTCTAATCTCATAAACTACTAAAATTATATCACACTGTCATTTTACCGTCAATCCATTCTAAAATAAATTAATCGGATAATTCCAATATACCCCTGTAAAAATAAAAAACATCGTTTTTGCTTTGGAGATATGCAAAAACGATGTTTTTTCGATTGAAATATATAAAATTTTAATAAAATCTGATGTAGTAATATTATCTCAAAAATTTAAAAAAGTAAACAGTTTACGACTAAGTGGTAGCTTAATCCGGAAACTTGGTAGCAAAAAATGTGACATTTGTAAAAATGTCACATTTTTCGAGTTAATTCTGTTCAATTTTTTTCCTTTTGTAGTTCAACAATTTTATCTTACCCATAACCGCAAAAAGCAAAATATCAACGACGCTTATTGCCATTGTTTTTACCATTTCCGTCAAACCGAACGCACAAATTACACCAAATATTACAAGTGTAATACAAAGTACAATTCTCGCCCTTTTTCCGAAAACTTTAACTTCAATTTCTTCCAAAGGTTTGTTTATAGCCTCGATTGGCGAAATTGCAAAGAGTACCCCAATAGATAAAACGGTTGCGACTATGTATACGCCAAGGTTATACGGAAGATATTTAATAGCAAGCAGAACGCATATACACATCGTACTTGACGACAGATAGCACGTCAAGGCTGTTTCGCAATGAAATCCGCCCGTATACTTGCGAATGAACTTGTACATAAATACAAAAACAATCACTTGCGGTATCATTTTCATTATTATACCTATTATAAGCATTGTCAAATCACTTGCAATAACACTCATTATAAGGTCAAGTCCATAAGTATATTCTTCCTGCTCTTCTTCTTTTATGTAACCTAATCTTATGGCATATGCCACAGCCCATTCCGAAAATTTACGAAACATAATCAGAACTTGCGATACTTCTTAAGTCCTTTTGGTGCTTCAGGTTGACCGTTTACAATAGTTGATGTTGAATTACTGTTAATCACAAGCATCAACGCTGCACAAACAGGTACAAACTTGATTAATGTTGGAACTACTTTGTTTAGGAACTTTTTCATAATAAAACATCCTTTCTTATCTTTACGTTTACCTATATTCCTACAATCACATTATAACATTAAATGTCAACAATGTCAATATGATTTTTAAATGTTAATTTGTGAATTATTTATAGAAATAACGGTTCTAAACATACCTTTAGCTTTGTCATACGACCAACTCATTTTACCATCATATTTGCTTAATGAATTATTTATACTCTTAATACCGATTCCGTGAGAATTACCGTCATCTTTTCCGCTTCTAAGCATACCTTCTACAACTATCGGCTCTTTATCGGCATAATTTTCAACTTTAATAACGCTAAATGCGTTATTAACTGTGTATAAATCAATAAATATATCTTTTCTTGCCGAGTTTGAACAAGCCTCTATTGCATTGTTAATCAAATTAGAAAATATAGCAACAGTGTCCATTCCGTCGATAAAATCAAGTTTCGGATTGGTTGAAGTTATGTTTAGCTTAATCCCGTTTTCTTCACATTCTTTTTTCTTGCGAATAAGTAATATATTAAGAATATTATTGTCACTGTATTTTTCTATTTTTGAATCCTCACACTCTTTTTCAATCTTTCCTACATATTCTTGTGCTTTTTGAATATCTTCCGAAATTAAAGTTTTCAAAACATTCAGATGTTCTCTGAAATCATGATTCATTATTCTGCTGTGTTCATATTTTTCGTTTAATGTTTTGTATTCTTCTAATTCAATACAGTTTTTATAATTTTCATCTTCAAGTATTCTTATTCTTCTGTTTTTTGCAAGCATAAATTCGTTTATCGAAAAAGTAACAACATTTAAGGTTATTGCGATAATACAAACCGAAGAAAATATACGCTTGTCAATATTCAGCGGATAAACCATAATTAAACATACAAAAGTCATTATAGGAACTACCGCTAACAACAGAGAAGATTTTTCTGAAGAAATCACCTTTTTTCTGTCTACTCTTTTCATAAAAAACACAGATAAAAAGTATATCAATTTTCCCGCCACCGTTATAATCATTGACTGTTGCGGCGTGACACCTAAAAAGCTTTTCTTGTCTAATCCCATTTTCATAGTAAACGTTACTATAACTTCGCCCAAAAACATAAACACCAACAACATCATTGTTTGAAATACCGAGGTTTTAAAATTTATTCTGTAACCAAAATTAAAAATCAGCAAATTAATTACTATAAAAACACCCACATTAACAAATAATTGATTAAACAGCGAAAAAGCAAATACAATCAAATACCCCACAAAGCACATCGCAGAGCTTATATAATAATTCTTTTTCGGTTGTAACGTCGAATTTGCAAAATACAACATTATTATAAATTCCAGTGCAACACCAATTATCAATCCTGCATCTATTCTCATTTTTGTTCACCCATCCAATCTATAAAATATTTATTAAATTCCGTATATTTTCTTCGCGACATATGAATTTCATATTCATGATTTCCTATTCCGCATTTTACGTGTGACGGCGAATATGCTTTCACATAATTTAAGTTCACATAGTAACTTGCGTGTGACTCGTAGAAGAAATATGAATTTATCATATCTTTGACCGCTTTATACGGTCGGTCTATTACAAATTCTTCGTCTACCGTAACAATAGTCGTCTTTTTGTTCTCGGCACATATAAAAATAATTTTATTTATCGGTATATTCACAACATTTCTGTCGGTGTTGAATTCTATACATTTGTTATTGCTCTCCAACCGTTTCAATGCCGACTCTAACCCAAATTTCAGTTTTTCTTTCGACATAGGCTTTACCCAAAATCTGAATGCATACTCGTTCATAGCATAGTCCATATAAACCTCGTGATTGGTTACGAAAAATAACAGACATTCTTTGTTGACATTGTGAATGCTTTCCGCCGCCACAATTCCGTTGACTTCATCCATTTCCACATCTAAAAATACTAAATCGTATTGCCAAGCATTTTTAATAAGATTTTCAGGATTTTGATACTTGTCCATCTTGTACGGTATTCCCATCTCTTTCAACGTTTCTTCAATCAGTGTTTTCTCATTGTCCAATACTAATTTGTTGTCATCGCAAATCGCTATAGTTAATTTCATCATTTTTTTCATCACCAATTTTATTTATTTCATAAACATTTTATCCTATATTGTATTATTTTGTCAATATATTTCACTGTAAAAATAAAAATAGCATAAAACGAGAGTTTTACGCTATACTTGACTTATGTTTTGTGCTGTGATATAATTCAGATATAGACAGAGCGGCAAACGACCTGTTTCTATTTGCATTTTTGACTATGTGTAGACAAATTTACTGTCTACCCCAATAACCGTCCTATTGCAGTAGGGCGGTTATTTCTTTGTTATCCATAACATAAGCAAAATCACAATTAAAATAATTGTACCTTCGCTCATTGCTAAATCCCTTCCGAAACAGAGCCGCCACCGCTCTTATATCCGAGATTTTTTCAAATCTAAGTATTATTGTATATCAGTATGAATATAATGTCAAATTACGTTTGTTTTACGGTCCTGTTATAATCTTGATTAATACTTGAAATAATGCTATAATTCAAATGTAATCAATATTATTGTGAGGTTTTAAAATGATTAAAGAACTTGTACATGACCCAATATTTTTGGCATTAAAATCAGAACCGGCAACAGCCGCCGATTTACAAACCGCCCAAGACTTGCTTGAAACCTTAACCGCACATAAAGAAACGTGCGTAGGTATGGCGGCAAATATGATAGGCGTAAATAAAAGCATTATATGCTTTGATAATGACGGAAAATATATGATAATGCTAAATCCCGAAATAATTAAAAGGTCTGACCCATACGAAACGGAAGAAAGTTGTCTTTCCTTGCTCGGCGGTCCTCGTAAAATAAAAAGGTATAAGAAAATACGCGTGCAGTATCAGACACTTGATTTTAAAATAAGAACAAAAACTTTTGAAGGCTGGACAGCTCAAATCGTCCAACATGAAATCGACCACTGTAACGGTGTTTTGATATAATTTCAGAATTGCAAATCGACATAATGTGATTATTTTTGAAATATTTAAAGTAAATTCATAAAAAACTATTGACATATAGTCGATTGTGTAGTAGAATAATAAGGCAGTTTACTGATAGGGGTGTAGCTCAGTTGGTAGAGCAGCGGTCTCCAAAACCGCGTGCCCAAGGTTCGAGTCCTTGTACCCCTGCCAAAGAAAAGTCTTGAAAGCCCAGTGTTTATGCGGGTTTCAAGACTTTTTTGTTTTTCAAATTTATTTTCACTTTGTCACTATTTTTCACTTTTTAGCACTATTTTTCGAATAAATTGTAATACAAATTGTAATACAGATTCTTGACTTTTCTCAAAAATAACGATTTTCACTCAAAATCGGCGATTTTTTATAAAAAAATCGAATTTCGTTAATATTGTACAAAATGTAAGTGCATCATTTACGATATGTGTATGACAACCAAAATCAATATAAAAAGGGCGATTTACTCTTAGATTTACTGTCTCCTCATCATACAAATATCACCGGCTGTTGGATTATATATTTTCTTACAACTTTGTTTTTCTTTATCGGTCGTATCCTGCATCTTCAAATTCCGATTTTTCTATTATATAATTACATCGCACCGCATAATCTTTATTTTCCCCATCGACATCTTATTTAAAATCCCAATTCATCTGCCACAACAATAACACTTATACGTTTGGAAAATTTATAGCATCCGTCTATGATACTAACAATATTGCAGATTCTATTTGTACCACTACAATCAGAGCATTCACAAGTTTCATCGCATGGATTGCCATGATTAATCCGCCTTGAATTCAGCGGTGCAATACTTTTTGCACGTTTTACGCCTTCAGCAGCATCCTTAACAATTTTATTTGCTCCCACAACAACAATAACCTTTTTAGGACCGAAGCCTATACAACCCGTTCGATTACCTGTACAATCTATATTGACAAGCTGCCCGTCCAACGTCACAGCATTTGTTCCTGTTATAAAAACATCAGAAAGAAATCCAAGCCTATATTTATGTAGCTCTTCCTCCCAAGAAGTGTTATTGAAACGGTCTATGAAGTCATATTTACCGTTTTTAATAAGTTCCATAATGCCGGTTTCTTGCAAAGTTACGCTACCTCCGACAGCAATCTGAGCACCGTCCGGAAGCATTGTTTCAACAAGTTTTCTTGCTTCCTCAACATTCTCTGCATAATGAGCGTCAAACTGTCTGCCGTTAAGTATATCTACAGCCTTTTTAGCCTTCTTGACCATTTTTTTAACTCATTCATCACACATTCTCCTTCGCTATTTAATTAATTTTCTTATACAAAATACAATACTATATCTCATTACATTTCAACTTATAATTGTAATATTTGTCTTTGAATATTCACACTATAACAAAAAATGCGAGAATGCATATTTACATTCTTGCACTTTTTGCTTTATTTAATGATTATAGCTTAATTTTTAAACCACAATTTCATTGTAGGATAGATTTCTTTAAATCTTTTATAGGCTATTTCATATTTCTTAACCAATTCTCCGTTAGGTTTATATATTTTATTCAATTTAGCTATTTTATTGCTTGCTTCACATACATCTTTGTATTCACCACAACCGACAGATGCGAGAATTGCCGCTCCAAACGCAGGTCCTTCTTCCTTTTCCATCGTTATAATGTCCATATTGAGCACATTAGCCATAATTTTACACCACAACTGACTCTTAGCTCCACCGCCGCAGATTGTTGAGCGTTTTATCTCTATCCCAAGTGCACGTGCAATCTCTATACTGTCACGAATTGCGAACGCCACTCCTTCAAGCACCGCTTGAGTCATATCATTTCTTGTTGTGTCCATGCTCATCCCAATAAACATACCACGTACATCAGGGTCATTGTGCGGAGATCTCTCACCCATAAGATACGGCAGAAAAAACACCTTATTTTCACCAAGCTGTTTTATATCTGCTTGACTTTCCGCATAGTCCTTTGTCCCAATTATATTTTCAAGCCACCATTTATTGCATGATGCGGCTGACAGCATACATCCCATAAGATGATACTTACCATCAGCGTGTGCAAAGGAATGAAGTGCATTATTGCTGTCCACAGAAAAATTATTCTGCGTAATAAACACCGTTCCCGAAGTGCCGAGAGAGATATTGCACTTACCATTACCTACTGCACCTGTGCCAACAGCCGCCGCGGCATTATCTCCTGCACCGGCTATTACTTTAACACTATCGCTACTAAAACCAAGTTCTTTGGCAACTTCACTCTTTAAAACACCTATAACATCGTAACTCTCAAAAAGCTTTGGCATAACGCTCTCATCTATACCGCATATTTTAAGCATTTCCTTTGACCAGCATTTATTTTTTACATCAAGCAATAACATACCGGATGCGTCCGAATAATCGGTTGAATGAATACCAGTCATTTTATAAGCAATGTAATCCTTTGGGAGCATTATCTTTTTTATTCGCTTGAAATTCTCCGGTTCATTTTCTCTTACCCAAAGTATTTTCGGTGCGGTAAATCCGGCAAATGCAATGTTTGCGGTATATTCTGTCAACTTCTTCTTACCTATTTCATTATTCAGATATTTACACTGTTTTGCACTTCTGCCGTCATTCCACAGTATTGCAGGACGTATTATTTTGTCGTTTTCATCGAGCATAACCAATCCATGCATCTGTCCTCCAAATGATATACCTTTGATATTCGATTTATCACAAAAAGCAGTTATTTCTTGTATACCTGCTTTAACAGCATTCCACCAATCTTGAGGATCTTGTTCTGACCAACCATTTTGCGGAAAATATATCGGATATTCCTTTGCAATGCTTTTTATAATATCTCCATTTGCGTCCATCAAAAGCATCTTTACCGCCGATGTTCCTAAATCAATTCCTATATAATATCCCATAATATTAACCCCACGGATTTTCTGTCTTATAGAGCATACCCTTCGGCTGATTAAAGCCGATTTCATCTACCGAAACACCAATGTATTTAAACACTTCAAACAACGCTTTACCGTGATGTCCGAATGCAACCGCACCATGATGCGGATAATTCTTTTCAATAAGAACATGACGGTAGAAACGTCCCATTTCAGGAATAGCAAATACACCAATCGAACCAAATGATTGTGTTGCAACAGGCAGAACCTCACCGTTTGCAATGTAGCCTCGAAGTTTTGCATCAGCGGTTGACTGCAATCTGAAGAAAGTGATATCGCCCGGAATAATATCACCTTCAAGTGTACCATTCGTAACCTCAACAGGCAATGAACGAGCCATTATTTTTTGGTATTTCATTGAATATGCCGCAAGCTTTGACGAGCATGTATTTCCACAGTGAAATCCCATAAATGTATCTTTGTTCGTATAATTAAATTTACCGTCAATATCCTGCTTAAACATATCCGCAGGAACAGAATTATTAATATCAAGAAGTGTTACTGCATCCTCTGATACGCAAGTACCGATATATTCACTCAAAGCACCGTAAATATCAACCTCACATGATACAGGTATTCCACGCCCCGTAAGACGGCTGTTTACATAGCATGGCACAAATCCGAACTGCGTCTGGAATGCCGGCCAGCATTTTCCTGCTATTGCAACGTATTTCTTACTGCCCTTATGTGATTCAATCCAATCAAGCAGTGTAAGTTCGTATTGAGCAAGTTTTGCAAGAATTTCAGGCTTTTTATTACCATCACCGAGTTCCTTTTCCATATCAGTCACAACCGAGGCTATTCTTAAATCACCATCGTGAGCATTGAAACTCTCAAACAGGTCAAGCTCCGAATTCTCCTCTATTTCAACTCCTAATTGGTATAACTGATAAATCGGTGCGTTACAGGCAAGGAAATTAAGCGGACGTGGACCAAAGGAAATAATCTTTAGGTCTGACAAACCAATAACAGCTCTTGCAATCGGAACAAATTCGTTAATCATATCTGCACATTCCTCTGCGGTACCAACAGGATACTCAGGAATATATGCTCTTACACCTCGAAGTTTCAAGTTATAACTTGCGTTAAGCATACCGCAGTACGCATCGCCACGGTCATCTGATAATGTGCCGATATTTTCCTCAGCGGCAGCCACAAACATCTTAGGTCCATTAAATTGCTGAGCAAGCATAGTTTCGCTTATTTCAGGTCCAAAATTTCCTAAATACACGCAAAGTGCATTGCACCCCGCCTTTTTGATGTCCTCAAGAGCCGCTTTCATATGTATTTCACTCTCTACAATACATATAGGACATTCGTAAATATCATCTGTGTCATATTTATCGGAATATGCTTTCACAAGAGCTTTTCGTCTGTTTACTGAAAGGCTTTCCGGAAAACAGTCACGGCTAACCGCAACTATACCTATTTTTACTTTTGGAATATTTTTCATAACTATTTTCTCCTTCTTATTTTTTGATGTTTACCGTATAACTGTCTTGATTCCAATCTACACCCCAACCGAGCTGTTCAGCAACAAATCTCACAGGCACAAATGTTCTGCTTTGTTGAATTACAGCCGGAGCATCGAGGGAAATATTTTTTCCGTTTACAACTGCTGTTTTCGAACCGATTGTAAGTTCTATTTTATTTTCATCATTTTCAACTGTTACAGTTTTAGTTTCCTCATTCCAATCTACATTAGCACCTAACGATTCGGAAATTACCCGTATCGGAACCATTGTTCTGTTATTTTCAATATACGATGATACATCTGATTTAATGTAAATACCGTCAAGTTTCAGAGATATAACCGGTGCAACATTGACTTTTACAGTCTTAACAGTCGCTTTCTTGTGATATTTATCTCTTGCCTCGGCTCTAAATACATATTCACCGCCTCGAACAGGTGTGAAATATATTTTATATCCGTCACGAACAGCACCTTCGGGAAGTTCTGATGTAAACGAAAACTCAATATCATCATTTTCCTTGTCATTTACGGAAAAATCAAGTTCAACCATTTCCCCTTTTTGAATATCCGCTCCGACCATCTCACCGGTTAGGGTTACGTCCTCAACGTGAGCAGTATTGGTTATTCCTTTCTGAGCCGTCATACAAAAGCCGACATACATCACATCATCAGCATTTAGTGTAACCTTTGGCTTTGAAGTCTGCTGATATGTTTTGCCTTCGTCAAGACTAAACCAATATTCAATAACATTGCCCGTTCTGCGAATTACAAAATCAATAGGCACATTTTTACCGTTCATATCTCCTGCCCATGAGCTTGTTGTGCTTTTTTCCTGCCCCTCGGTATGCGTAACCATCAGGATATTATTGTTGTTAGAAAAATGTCTTTCCTCAAAGAAATTCGCATTATACAAATCAAGATTATCTGTTGCCATAATTCCAAAATAGTCAGAATCGTATGATGTTGAATCAAAACCCGTAAGCCGTGCATGAATTTCAAAATCTCCGCTTACCTCTTTATAAGCAAAGGTTTTCATGAGATTACCCTCACCCGACGGGCATACGGAACTAATTGCAAATTTGCCGTTATCTTCTTTAAGTTCACCCTGTGCACTGCCGTAGTTCATCACTTTCCAACCGACATCTTTTACTTCTCGGTTTTTAGCCGTAAATTCCGGCACACCATTAGATTTATATAAAAATACTGTATTTTCATTCTGTATTGCTGCAATCTCGGCTGATTTGTTCTGACCGTCTGTTAAGGAGTAGCCGTCAATAATAGGGGCTTCAAACAATATTTTCTCACCTTTTAAGATGGTTTTTGTATCAGAGTCCAAAATTTTACCGTCCGCCTCGTATACTGCTCCTACTGTAACTGCTTCGGCCGTTTCAAGAATCTCTAAAAGAACTGCTCCACGCGGTGCAACCTCTACTTTTATTCCGTTTTTATCCTCATAGACCTTACCTGAAATCAAGTCCTTTGCTTTCGTAACGCCGATTGTATCTTCCAAAGTGTATGTTTTTCCTGTCTGACCTGCCTCACTGTCGGTTTTTGACTGATTTATAGCGGCTATATATTTACCATAACGGGTTTCAACCATTCCGTCATATCGCGTATGTGTATAAGGAGCACCTGCTTCACTTTTATGTGAACTGTCCTGCCATGAATACACATCTCCTTGATGTGAACCTTTAACATCAACTATTCTCTCAGCGTCACCGCTCATAAGATGTATTCTTGTATTATCGTTATATTTCCAGCTGTCACGACGATAATTAAATGTTATATATCCTTTGTCCCCGTTATTTTTAAATACCATCGCCTGTGCATCCGCATCAAAAAACACAAAATCCTCTGATTTGTCATCCATAGGCAAAGGTTCGATTTTTCCGGCTTTGTCAAGCTTTTCGACTTCTTTATAATATTTCAGAATTTCCTGTGAATCAACAATTCTTGTATAAACATGAGGTGTATTACTTTCTATATCAGCCCTAAGAGTATCACTGTAACCTCTGTTATCCCTAATATACTGAGCTAAAAACGCAAGTGCACCCTGTGAATTGAGCTTTGTCGCCGTATAACCTGCTACGGGATATGAAATTTTCAGTCCATATCCGTTGTTTCTTGCCGAAGCATACACTTCAGATGTCAAAACGTTTTCACCATTTGAGTCAACTGACGGATAAAAGAAATATTTTGCACTTTCATATGCTCCGTCAGCCGTTTTATCAAACAGAGCCTTTGTTTCCTTATCAAAGTATTGTGCACTTTCCGCATATTTATTGGTAATTTCTATAAGGAGCGGACCGTAATCACCTGCCCAGCCGCCATGCGATACACCGTATTCAAGACCAAGAGTATTCTCATCTGAGAACCACTTTTCTCCGTCAGCCATTTCACCGTATTTATAATCAATCATATCCGTATACTGCTTTTCGTCATTAGGCACATATGATGAATTCTCGGTTTCTCCCAAAAGTTCCATTGCTTTATTCGCCGAATATGCAAAGCCAAAATCTTGATTTGCCGTTCCCGCTCTGTTGGTAGGGGCATAGAAATCTCCGACTCCTCTTTCCGGATTTGCAAGCCTGTCTCTGAGTCTGCCAAACATATCCATATAATAGTCGCGTCTTGTTTTATCGTTTCTGCCTGTCAAATCACCATCTATTATCTCGTCAAGGTATCCGTCCCAGATGTTCTTAAACTCCTCATTATCTCCGTTTTCTATGTAGTTGTTGAGTTGTATAAACGACTGCATCATCGCGTCCACGCCAAGAGATAAAAGCGGCCACCATTCGCCTGTCAAACGTTCACCTGTACCGTCAAGCGATACTCCGAGCCATTTGCCCTTGTCTTCACCGGCAGTAAAATAGCACCAGCCACCCTTATTATCCTGTGCTCTTTGGTAAAAATCAAGAAGCTTTATGTAGCGGTCAAGCATTTCCGTATTATGATAATAGTCCTTTGAAAAATCAAACATAAAGGAGTTCGCTATTATCATTAAATTCGACATAGTGGACCAATTCTGATGATTTATAGCTTCGAGTGTGTGCCTGCGAGCCACCTCATCGCCGTTTCCCGAAAAATCCGCTTCCGAAACAGGCTTGTTTCGGATTACAGCACCCTCCATAAATGAGTTTTCCGCTGTCTTTTTCTTCTCCCATTCATCACCGTAACACTGCCATGACAGTACCTTTTTCGTCATATCATAAACTTCGTTTTGCAGATATTCATATGCGGTTTCTTTCTGCGTTTTTGCAGGAGTGCCTGTTATTTCATATCCGTTTTTATCATCCTGCGGAGTATAGTACGGTTCTGTATGTGAAGCTATTGAATATATGTATTTACTGTCCTCGGTTACATTTGAATAAACACTTGCCCCATACGCTTGAATTCGTCCTGTAGGAACAAGCTTTAAATCAACTGTTCCATCAGCTTTTACCAGCTGTTGAGGGATTTTCATTGTAGCATAGTAATATCTGCCCTTTGAGGTATTGCCATTTTTATAATATCCATTATCAAGCTCGGAATACTCTCGTCCGGCAAACGGGTCAAAGACTGTCGTATCATCATTACCCGAATATAACATTATATTTCCACGAGCATACTGATTTCCCGATAAACGCACGGTTATATAGTTCTGACGTGCGATGTCTGCCTTTAAAGTAAAGCGTAAAAAGCCTGTTTCCTTCGGAGCATCCTCGGACGGTTTTAAAATCTGTCTGTAGCTTAAGCCGTCACCCAGCCCGCCGCCTGCATACTTTCCGTTTTCATCCTTATATTGGGCTTCAGCTTTTTCATCAATGCCTGTAATACTCATTTTTTCAGTTAAATTATGTTCATTTTCTGAACTGTCATCACCAAATACCAGCATATCCGTAACACTTGTGTCATACACGGTATTATCCTCCTTAGCTGACGCAACAAATGTTATACCTTGTGAGATAATTACTGCTACCGACAATATTATAGAAATGATTTTTTTCATTTTTATTTCTCCTTATAGCATAGCCGCCCCTATTATACCTGCATCATTAAAAAGCTTTGCGGCAACAATTTCTGTTTTCTTCATATATTTATTAAATCCATTATTCTGTACATACTCTCTTACCGGTTTTAACAAATACTCGCTTTCCTTGCTTATTCCTCCGCCGATAGCGATTACTTCAGGCTGAAAAGCATTTTCAATACTGACAAGTCCGTCCGCAAGATAACGGGCATAATTGTTAACAACCTCAATCGCAGTATTATCGCCCTGTTTGGCAGCGTCAAAAGCGGTTCGTCCCGAAACCTCGCCCTCATTCTTTGCAATTTCGTGCATAATACTGTCATTATTTGCCGACATTGCAACTTTAGTCTGCTCAATAAGTGCAGTTGCGGAGGCATAGCTTTCAAGACAACCTTCTTTACCGCACGTACATTTTTTTCCGCCACTTACAAGTGTTATATGTCCAAGTTCTGCCGCTGCACCGTTAAAACCATGAAAAATCTTACCGTTTATAATTACTCCGCTGCCGACACCTGTACCAAGTGTAATAAGAATAAATACCTTCGCCTCATTGCCATTTACGGTATATTCACCCAAAGCTGCACAGTTAGCATCATTATCAATGATTACAGGCAAATTCAAATGTTCCTTAAACCTTTGAGCCATGGGATAATGCTCCATCGGTATATTATTGGAATATACTACTTCGCCCGATTTTGAATCTATTGTACCGGGGCAACCAATTCCGACCGAGCTAAATTCTGTAATATTTAATCCGCTTTCAGCAATAAGTTTTTTTGCAAGAGATGCCATATCCGCAACGATTTCATCTGTCGGACGTTCTTTATATGTGGGAACAGAATGTTTTATAAGTATCTGTCCATTTTCATCTACTATACCGGCAGCTATATTTGTACCACCTAAATCAATGCCTATGTTATACATCTGACAATTCCTCCCTTTACCAAAACAGCTCCTTAAATCCCTTAAGCTTATAAATAGCTTCCGTATAATAATAGTCACCGTAAATAATCGCTGTATTAAGACCGGCTTCTCCTCTGCCCGGATAATATGCTTCCGAGCAGTAATCAAGCAAATTATCCTTATCTGTCGTATAATCCGCCGCTTTTTCATCAAGTGCTTTTAACAGTTTTAGAGCTGCGTTCAGATAATTCTTTTTGTCATACTCACTACACGTTTTTGATATTTCCAAAAGTCCGCAAGCCGCACAAGCCGCCGCTGTTGCGTCATATATCACAGGTTCTGGCGGTTGTCTGAAATCAAGCGGAACAATCCAGTCGCTTTGCGCTGCACAAGCGATAAAAGCATTTGCAACTTTTTTTGCTGTCATAAGGTACTTTTCATCACCCGTATGTATATATGAAAGCGTGAAACCGTATATTGCCCATGCCTGACCTCGTGTCCATGTTGAACCATTTTCATATCCTTGTCCTCCGAGTGATTTTACAATGCTTCCGTCTTTTGGGTCAACCTCGACTATATGATGTGATGTTCCGTCGGGACGTATATGAGTTTTCATAACGGTGTTTGCGTGATTTATCGCCATCTGCTTAAACCTATCATCGTTATGCTCTTTCGCCGCCCAGTACAACATAGGAATATTCATCATTGAATCAATAATCAGCTTATTGTAGCCATCTGTATCACTATCCGCATTCCATGAACGCACATACTTTCCTGCCGGATTATAGCGTGCAGCAAGGAAATCGGCGGCATACAGTGCACGAAGCCTTGATTTTTTATTCCCCGTCAATCTGTAGTTCACTCCCGCACTTATATGCCACATAAAGCCTACATCGTGATGTAAATGGTCATATTCCGCAAACGCTCCGTCAAGCAAATTCTCAGCATTTTCTGCAGCTTCCTTATATAAGCCATCCCCTGTGCCTACATATAAAAGCCACATATATCCCGGCCAAAAACCGTTTGTCCACCATGACAAATCATATGGCCATTTACCCGTGGCACAATCATCAAAATCTCCGTTTTCATCTGTTGTGTACGGAATTTTATTTATATTTTTCTTAGCGACAGTTTTCATTTTGGCATCAATTTTGTCCCATACACCGTCAACCCATTTTTTATCCTCATTACTTAAGTTATACATATCTATCTATCCTTTCATAAAAATAGGAACCGTTCAAAAACTGTATGTTTTTTGTGCGGTTCCCTTTCTGTCTGTTATTTATTCTTATTTGCTAAAAACTCATTTATCTGGCGAATTGCCTCTTCTCTTATTACATCAAGACCGTTATCCAGACATTTGTTTATATTTTCGTTGAGTTTTCCGACAGGGTCGTCAAGGGCCCCATGTGCTAAAGCCGTTTCAACCTCGGATTTAATACCGGATACTACCGTAGATTCTGTCTGAAGCTTAGATGTATCAAACATAAATCCTGCCAATGGGCTTTCATAGTAAGCGTTTCTGTCAAGGTCATACTTTTTGTATTCGTATATATCCTCATCAAGAGTATCAAGGAATCTTACATAATTCGGATTCCATGTCAAAACATAGCCAGGGAAAGAATATGCTTCATTATCATCACTCTTTATTTGCTCATATCTGTCGTCACCGATTGCTTTCCAATCCTCGCCTTCAACTCCAAGTTCGAACAAATCATGGTTTGTAGAATTTGCATAGAGCCAATCAAGGAATGTAAGTGCTTTGTCAACCTTCTTTGACCATGCAGGTATACATATAAAGTTATTTCCTTGAAGATTTGTCACTCTCGCTTGAGGCTTCATATTCTTTACATCATTATTTATAATGAACACACCCAGTTCTCCGTCAGGAATAGACGATGCGAAATCCGTCATTTTCTGTTCATAAGTATCAAGATTGTCTACCATTGCAGCAGCCTTCATTCCTGTCACCATTGCCCATGCGTCCTTACGGTTTAACGAATCTCTTTCAAGATATTTGTTCCATTCTCTTAGTTTTTTTAGTCTTGCAAGTCCAAGTTTTTCTCCATCTCGATACTGCTCAGGAAAAGCGGAAAATCTGTCTAAATCCTCACCCTGATATACAATATCTACTACCTTTGTATTATCCTCGTTAAGTAACACATAAGCCATTGCACCCAAATTCAATGATACTATATGATTTTTTGCAAGTTCTACATTGTAATCATCTCTGAATAGTGAGTAGAAACCTCTTGATGCCGATACTCCAAACGGTGTCATACCGTTTAGGGACTTATCTGCAAGAACTGCATCTAAAAAGCTCTGCAATTCGTCATAAGAATTTATCTGTCCGTCCGAACCGATATTGTATTTTTTGGCTAAATCTTTTCTGTAGTATACACAATCGATACCATTTCCGTATGTTCTCATCATAGGCAATCCGTAGAGATGTCCGAAATAATGGTTTGCATCTACAATTTCCTTCGGAAATGCCTTTGTCAAATTCGGATATTTGCCATTTTCAATGTATTCCTCAAGCGGAACATACATTTCATAAGCGGCAAAATTCTTTAACTTGTTAAACGGTGCATCGAATACTATATCGTAGTTTTCGGAGCCAATCATACGAAGATTAAGTTTTTCCTTGTAATCGCCCTGTGAAACCCATTCAACATCTATATGTACCTTTGTTTCCTTTGCACCTGTTTCCTCATACTTTTCCAGTACTCTGTCCCAGCCTGTAGGCTTTGTACCGGAAAGCATGATTTTTATTGTATCTTCATCGTTTGACAAATTGCCACAACCTGCAAGCAATCCGCAGGATAGAACCGCTGCCAAACCAAATGATATAATTCTTTTTAATTTCATCATAATCCTCCATTCTGCTAATAATATTAACCTTTTACACTACCTACTGTCAAGCCCTGTACAAAATATTTCTGCAAGAATGGATACAGCAGAACAATAGGTCCTATTGTAACAACCGCCGTAGCCATCTGCGTTGTTTCCGCTGGAACAAGCCCGTCTGTTACAACTCCGGCTTGAGCTGCGTTTTGCTGAACATACTGAATATTTTTCTGTATCTGCATAACAAGGTATTGTAGAGGGTATTTCCAATCTGTATGTATGTAAAGAAGTGCTTTATACCACTCATTCCAGTATGCAAGTGCATAGAACAATCCGACCGTTGCAATACCCGGAAGCGATACAGGAAGGATAATTGAAAACAGTATTTTTATATCGTTTGCACCGTCTATGCTTGCCGATTCCGATAGTGCTTCGGGAATACCGTTAAAGAAATTCCTCATAAGCAACAGATTCCACGCATTTACAAGAGACGGTAATATCAATGACCACAAAGAGTCTGACAAGTGCAGATATCTTGTAACCCAAAGATATGTAGGAACAAGTCCGCCGGAAAAAAGCATTGTAAAATATATGAAAAATGCAATTGCACCTCTGTAATGCATATTTTTTCTTGAAAGAGCGTAAGCACAAGCACAGGTAACAAGCATACTCAAAACTGTTCCTACTACTGTTATAAATATTGTAACTCCATACGACGGAATTACCGTTCCCGATTTAAACAAAAGCGAATATGCCTCTATTGAAAATTCTTTAGGCCAAAAACAGTAACCAAACTGATTAAGGCTTGCTTGCGAAGTAAGCGAACTTGATATTACGAGTATAAACGGAATTAAACACGCAACAGCAAATCCTATAATAAACGCATGAACTATAATTTTTTCAACTATGTCACCCTTAGAATTTTTGATTTTTTTCTTTGTTATTTCTCTTGCCATGATAGTAAACTCCCCCTTCTTAGAATAATGCCGATTCCGGACTCCACTTATTTGCTACCTTATTACATAGCACAACAAATCCAAAACCGAGTATCGACTGTATCAGACCGACTGCCGCCGTCTGACCCATTGACGGGTTTTCAAGAAGCTGTCTGAAAAGATATGTATCTATTACGTCCGTTGTCGGATAAAGTATAGAATTCGAGCCGACCATTGCATATATCATACCGAAATCACCATTGAATATTTTACCTACACTCATTATAGTAAGCATTATAATGGTATTTTTAAGCATTGGGAGTGTAACCTTAAATATACACTGTGTTTTTGAAGCTCCGTCAACTGCAGCAGCTTCATATATTGATGCATCAATTCCTGTAATCGTTGCAAGATAAACAATCGAGCCAAAGCCCGCCCCCTGCCAAACCTTCAAAATAACAAGAATTGCCGGCCATACTGACGGAGTGTTATAAAACTCAATAGTTTTTCCGCCGACCATAGTAATAAGTTGATTTACAACACCATTCGCCGAAAGAATCGCTACTGACAGCATCGAAACGATTGTCCATGACATAAAATGCGGTAAAATAACTATTGACTGAGTTATTTTCTTAACCCATTTATTTGATATTTCCGCAAGCATAATAGCTATTGCAACTGACGTAATTGTTGTAGCTGCGATAAACAGCACATTAAGAAACAGTGTATTTCCCGTAACCGTTATCCAGTTATTTGTTGCAAAGAATGCTTTGAAATTTTCAAGTCCCACAAACGCACTTCCCCATATACCTTGAAGCGGTCTGTAATCAACAAAAGCAATATAAAGTCCCGCCATCGGTATGTACGCAAAGAGAACGAAAAATAATATTGCCGGCAGACATAACAGATATAACCACGGATTTCTTTTTATGTCCTGGAGAAGTGTCGGTTTCAAACTTCTGTTTACCGACCTCTTCTCTTTAACATTTGTTTTGGCTGATAATGTTTTCACAGCAAAGCCACCTCCATTAATTTTTTTGTTTTGTTAATATAACTATACCGCATAAATCGTCCGACTTCAACTTTGTAAATTTCTATTTTTATTTGTTTTTTCACAATTTACGTTTTTTTCTTAAAAAACAAAGTTAATTTTCATTTATTTGTGCAACTTGCAAAGTTATCTTTGCATTCTTGACATTTATACTGTGAAATGTTATACTAATTGGTGTTATATTAATTTAAGTAACTACTTATTATAAATGAAAGGGTTGTTTTTTATTTTGAATTTTTTTAATATAAAAGAGTTTCTTTCTCAGATTAAATCAAACAGGTTTCTTAAAAACACTGTTATTACATATACTATAATTGCCTGTGCACTGTTTCTCGCATTTTCATGCATAACAACTGTTCTTATGTCGAAGGCTGCAATCCGTCAACTTACAGATGCAGAACAAAAAATGCTTGAGCAAGCTGAAAACACCTCTGAATCAATACTAAAAAATATAAATTATTCAATAACTGATACCTTTGAAAACAATAAAACTATTCAGGATGCACTTTTAAAGCCTTATTCACCGATTTTATCGCTCCAAACCGCTGACGCAATATCTGCAATTAAACACAGTTTCGATACTATTGACAAGGTTTATCTGTTTAATATGTCAAACGACGTTATTTATACCGGTGAAACTCCTGTCTATTCTATTGAGGATTTTCCTGATCAGGAGCTTATTTCATATGTAAGATATGTCAGTAAATATGATGTAAACAAACCAATGCTTATAAAATATGAAGATGAAACTTCTCCCGGGAAAATATGCGAAAAAAGAATGTTGGTATCTGTTTACAAAATAGACAGTAGCAGCGCTATGGCTGTATTGATAGATTCTGACGCATTTAATTCACTTGTAAATGCTCCGTCGACTCATACTAATCAGTCAATGACAATACTTAATTCCGATGGAATTGTTATATCGTCAACAGATGACACTCTTTTTGGAAAAGACTTGTCTGAGAATAAAATTTATCGAAAACTATTGTCTCAAAACAAAAATAACGGCACTTTAAAATATCGTTCAAAGATATATTTTTATCGCGCGGCACAAACCATGAATACATTTTACATAAGTGAAATAAGACGTTCTGATATAATAGGTTCATTTGCAATACAATTTATCTTTGTACTTATGTTCGGTCTTATCCTTATATTCCTACTGTTTGTAAGCAGTATAAGACTCAGTGCGTCAATATATCGTCCTTTCAGACGTTTACGCCAAAGTATCGGAAATCTTCTCAATATTGACGATAACATAACAGAAACCGGTACAGATGAAGACTTAAACAAGATTTCTCAAAATCTTTCCAATATAAAGTCGAAATATGACGCTATGCAGACAACAGAAATGCTTTATACTACATCAAAACGAAATGAGCTTGTATATAATATTATAAGCGGAGCATATAATTTTGATATGGATACTCTCACGGAATATAACATAAAATTTCCGCATCCATATACCACAATTATTCTTTTCCGTTTAGATAATGCAAAAAAAATAAAGCACAGTGATATAGGGCTTATGCAATACGGAATTGCCAATGTTGCAACTGAAATTATGACAACTGACAATATAATTTCATACTCCACATCATTCGGCGGCGAATATGACATTACATTCATTGTGAATCACAATAGCAGCGTTTTTGACACTGCTATTATTGAGCAAATTCAAAAATACATAACCGATATATTCGCTGTTACAGTAACCGCTTCATATGATACAGTATCTCACGATATTGACAATATATCAGAAGCTTATCGAAATGCCGAGTATTCAATGCAATACAGATGTGTAAAAGGTCATAATAGTATAATCAGCTATTCTTCGTTGAAAAACACAATTAAAACTTCTAATATTGCATATCCGCACGAGATTGAAAAAGAAATTGTGAATGCTATAAAATCAAAAAATTCAGATGCAGTTACTGTTGCCGCAAAGAAATTTATAGAATATCTTTCCTCTCTGCCGTATATGTATATAACCGTATATTCTTGTATGTTTATTATGACTATTGATATGTATGCACCGAATTCAAATGATAATAACAGTGACGCTATTGCTGATGATTTAACAAAATTAGAAACAATAGATGCTTTACTTCCTATTATACAAACAAAGTGTGCCAATGCAATAGTCGAGGATGATACAGTTTCATCAACAAAATATAATGTCATAGCAAATAATATAGAAAAATATATTGACGAAAACTACACCGACCCGAATTTATCTATACATATTATAGCTACCTATGTCAATAAAAGCGCAAACTATACGCGTAATATTTTCAAACAGATTAAGGGTATTTCCATATCCGACTATATCACCAAGAAGCGTTTTAGCGAAGTATGCCGATTGCTTATTGAAACCAATCTGACAGCTCAAGCAATAAGCCAACAGACAGGAATGAGTTCCGGAAGCTATTTCTATACGGCATTTAAAAAATATACCGGATACACTCCGGAACAATTCAGAAAAAAATATATCGGAACCGATTTTAATCCGGATAAAATTTAAAATTTACACTCTCCGTCAAGGATTTTCCTTGACGGAGTTTTTTGTTTGATTTTTAATTCTATATTTCAAATTTAACAATATATATTTTTTCAAATATCACATAAAACCGTTAATTTTTCAGCTTTTATGCTAAAATCTCCGATGATATAATCAATATAACAAAATATATTGGAGGTATTGGACTATGGATTTATCACCTGTAAAACTAACACCCGCAATTAAGGATTATATTTGGGGCGGCAGAAAGCTGATAGATGATTTTAACAAGAAAACAACGCTTGACCGTGCAGCCGAAAGCTGGGAGCTTTCAACTCATCCTGACGGACAAAGTATAATAAAAGGCGGAGATTTTGACGGTAAGACACTGACTGAGTATATCTCCGAAAACGGTTCTGATATTCTCGGCGAAAATGCAGAAAAATTCGACTTCTTTCCTATTCTGATAAAGCTGATTGACGCTAAGGAAAATTTATCGATTCAAGTACATCCCGATGATGAATACGCACTTAAACACGAAGGTGAATACGGAAAAACAGAAATGTGGTATATCATCGACTGTATGGATGACGCTTATTTATACTATGGTTTAAACCGTACTGTAACCAAAGAAGAATTTTTAAAGCATATAGAAGACAACACAATATTAGAAGTTCTTAACAAAGTACCGGTACACAAAGGCGATGTATTCTTTATCCCCGCCGGCACAATACACGCAATATGCGGCGGCATTTTAATCTGTGAAATCCAACAAAATTCTAACACTACATATCGCGTATATGATTATAACCGCCTTGGAGCGGACGGCAATCCCCGTCCTTTGCATATTAAAAAGGCGGCAGAGGTATCTATGCTAAAGCCCTCACCTAAATATATCCGTCCTGACAAGGATACACTTGCCTCATGCAAATACTTTACCGTAAAGCATCTTGCTTGTGTAAATAAATTATTCATTGATACAAATGAAAAATGCTTTCAATCCATTATTGTGCTTGACGGTCAAGGAAGCTTAACTCTTGGCGATACGGTGATAGAGCTTAATAAAGGCGACAGCATATTTATACCGGCTCAAAAGGGTAAATGTACCCTTGACGGAAATTTTGAATTTATATTATCATATGTATAAAGGAGATGGTATAATGATTTTTAACCCAAAATCCTTCGGCGCTAAGGCTGACGGCTCACACGATGACACAAATGCAATACAACAAGCAATAGACAAAGCTTTTTTCTCCGGTGGCGGACGTATTGTGCTAAAAAACGGAGTGTTTCTGTCCGGTACTATATACCTAAAATCTAATATTTCTCTGGAAATTGACGCTTCGGCTTGTCTTTTGGCAAGCCCGGATATAAACAGTTATGGCTCCGATACACATCACAATCGTTATCGAAACGAACCCGAACTTGACCGTTGCTTTATATTTGCTGAAAATGCCGATAATATTGAGTTGTGCGGCAACGGTATTATAAACGGCAATGCAGAGTTTTTTCCGAACAGCAACAACATATACCGTCCGATGATGATTAGATTTCTGAATTGTCGAAATATCCGCCTGCATGATTTGCGATTGTATAATTCTGCAGCTTGGACTACAGCTTTCCTGGACAGTGAACGTATTTTTATAAGCAATATTGATATTAAAAACAGTAAAAACTACAACGGTGACGGTCTTGACTTTGACGGCTGTTCGCATATTTTTGTTTCCGGTTGTTCTATACAAGGTACTGATGATAATCTATGTCTGCAATCAAGCAGTTTACCGGTAAATGATGTGCATATATCCAACTGCTCATTTTCATCTGTTTGTGCCGCAATTCGCATAGGATTAAAATCTATTGGTTCAATATCTGATGTTCATATATCTCATTGTTCAATGAAAAATGTATGGCGTGAAGGCATAAAAATTGAATGCAGTGAAGGTGGCAATATATCAGATATTAACATTCAAGACATAACTATGAATGATGTTTCACGCCCAATATTTATATTGCTCAATAATCGTTTTGAACCTGATGACCTCGGAAGTTCTCTTGAACTTGACCATATCCCTGAAATCGGTACTATGTCTGATATAATTATTTCGGATATTATCGCTTCAGACAGCGACGAAATGCGAAATACTCACTATAGATTTGACGACGATGTTATGGGAAGTCCCAAATTTGCGGGAATACGCATAGATGCCGAAAAGAATCACCCAATTCGCAATTTAACACTTCGTAATATTTCATATAAATTTATCGGCGGAGTTAAGTTATCGGATATTCCAAACGAGTACCCGGAAGTAATTGACAAGTTAATTGATTGCGACACCCTATCATCAGAAAATTATTATCCGGACTGGAGTCGTGCCTCATTTATGGATATACGCAACATTATCGGACTGAATGTTCGCAATATACAATGCTTTGCCATTTATCCCGATGAACGCCGGGGTATTATAACCGAAAATGTACAGTTTTCAGATAATTCTGATAATTTATGATAAAAAACTAATACATCTGTTAATTTTTTGACTTTCGTTTTAAAGTTATTTATGGTATTATAATTACAGTGAAACGTTGCTTTTCTCTCTCTTTCTTTCTTCTTAACCCCCTAGCAACGTTTAACAAATACCCTATAAAGTTTAAATAAATAAGCTGAATTGCCTTGTGCAATTCAGCTTATTTATTTAACTTATTCAGTTGTTTCTGTCCGCATACATTCTCCGTTCATATACTCGCTTACCTTAACCGATATGTCATCTTTATCCATATTTTTAGCCTCTATAACCTGTTTTCTTCCGTCAGAGAGCAAAACGGTTATTGTATTTTTCGCTGTATATTCAACAGATTTAATCATCCGTTCAGTTTCATACGGTTCCAAAACGCTTATAAATCTTGCTTGCTTACCGCATTTCCTCTGTGCAACAAATCTACGTCTGTCTTTTTCGTCTCCTACAGGATAATCACTTCCTATATCAGCTACAAATCTTGCTGCACCCAGTCCTGTTAATGATATAGTAATAACTCCCTCTTTGGATTTATCTATTACATCAGCCGGCACCGCCTTTTTATATTCTGTCATTTCTATTTTAACCGGTCCGCCGCCGTAATCAACTCCTATGCCTTTGCCACAGTCTACATTTTCTGTTTCATATTCTATATCAGAAAGATATAATTTATCACCGTTTTCAAGAATAAAATGCGGATCTCCCCAAAATATACTCTTAATAGTTTCGGGAACATTATCATGCTCAACCTTTCCGTCTTCTGCACGAACGTAAAGATTTAGCGTGTTCCTGCCCGCAATATCAACATCTATATGATGTTTTCCGAATATCCATGCACCAAATTTATCCTCTTTAAGTGTTTCTCCGTCTGCTGTTACTCTGTAGAACAGCCTTTTAGAAATAGGATAATACTCCGGATCACAACCGACTATAAGTTCGGAATTGTCCGCTGACACATAATATAAGTCGCAGTGCTCCACTCCGCATACATTATGTCCGCTTCTGAATGGGTGTTTTCCTATCCATGGTGCCTTTCCGCTTTCCGCCTCAGTATATTCATACTTAAATGACAATCTTGCAACGCCATTTTGATTATATCTGTCAACCTCTGTTATAAACTGTGCTGATGATAACGGATTTTCTGTGAGCTGATTTGTGTGAGTTGTCTTTTTTATTTCACCATTAATTTCTGAAAGTCCTTTCAGATGGTATATGCAGTCATAATCATGCTTTTCCGAACCGTTCATATAGTCAAAACATACAATATAATCATCCGTAAGCACCATACATCGGCGTTGCTCAATCGGCTCTGTAAATTCGGTTCTGCTCGCATATGGCGGAGCATCATCAGGAATTGGCAAATAACGTCCTTCTACCCATGTACGCTCTGCAAAGTCTTTCTCGCCATTTAACACACGCCAACCTCCATACGGCGGATTTGACCATTTTGCGTAATTTTCTATCGCAGTAGCTTGAAAAAGCTTACCGCTATGGAATAATATGCGTTTTGCTTCGCTTGGATCTTGCATTTTAAGGTCTGTCGTAACCATATTATGAGTTAAACTTGTCTGCACAAAAAACTTGTACATATATGTTCCATATGCGTACCATACATTTTCAGGATTAAATAAAGAACGACCGTTACGACTTACAGCATTTAATGCACATCGGTCATAATGTCCGTGAGCACCCCCGTGAGAACCGTATTTTAAACTCGCCTCTATCTGGTCTTTATCCTCCCTATCCTCCGTGTTTGTACGAAGAATAGCAATTCCCCCATTGTCAAAATAGCAGGATTTATGGCAATAGTCATTCGGTATATCGGGCAGTTCCCCCTCACCGAAAAATAAATCTCGGTGTGCATTTTCGGCATTAAGTATTATTTTTGCATATTCAGGCTTTTTATACAATGTATATGCAATATCATATCTTGAATCATATGAGGCTCTTGACGCTCCCTCAAACATTTCCTCTGAACTGTCATTGACGCCCTGTGCAACACTTCTGTAATTAGCCACTGATACAAGACTATCCCATAAATCTTCTATACAGTTATAATTTTTAGCTGTGCCGCCGTAAATATCCCAACTTAAACCGTCAACATGATTTGCCCGGAAATTAACTTGATTTGAGTAATTGGCATTTACCCACCACTGTGCGATATTTATACCCCATGGGCGAAGTGCAAGAGAACATTCCGAGAACAATCCCGCAACCATTTGATTGTAACCTATTGAACACTCACACCACCAGCCGTCTGACATTACACCGGCACGTAAATGCTCAAGTATTCCGCCTATGCCAAAGGTGAAACGTTCAATTTTTTCTCTGTCTTGAAGTGCCATGGCACAGTAAAGTGCACCTGTTGCCTCTGCAAGCGACCAATTTGATATTCCTCCGTCACTAAGTGCCCAGTCAAGAAAATCTATAAATAATCTGAATGTATAGTGTATATCCTCATGGTCTTTTGCAGTTAGGACACCTATGTCATGGATAATATCATATGCTCTTGCACAATATTTAAAGAACTCTCCCTCATGCACAAGCTGTTGTGAGCAGGCTTTCATTCGTTTAGGATAACCGTTTTCTCTGTCACTTAAAAGTCTTAAAAACTTTGCACTTTTCTCGGCAAACTCATATTTCCCTGTAAGCACATAGCATATTGCGGCATTAAAGCAATGCTCAGAATTTTTAGTGATAAACATTCCGCCGGCGTAATCTCCTATTTGCGGGACTTCCCATTCTTCAGCTCGCTTTATATATTCATCGGCAAGTTTTTTTGCCCATTCATAATTCTCAATTTTATTCTTAACTTTCTCCCAACCGTCGGGAGTATGTAATATGTACGGATGTTCCATGTGGCGGACACTGTAAAATTCAAGAATTTGTCCTAAATTGCCGTCACCGTTCGGAACAACGTGAACTCGATGCTTTTCAAAGCCTCCTTTTGCAATGCGGTCATTCATAATGACTTTAATATAGCATTCCTTTTCCTCGAACGGTTCCAGAACAATTTCATCTTCTGTTACATATGGAGATAGTACCTCCCAACCGTTTTTTTCAAACTCAAAGCTTATAGCCTGTTTTTCATCAATGCAGTTTACAACTTGAAGCCTGTACTGTATTTCTTCTCCCGGTTCAGCGGATTTAGACATAACGTGTGCATGAGCATACACACCCTTACCCTTTAATGCCATTAAATTTTTTACAGGCTTGTTTATTTCTACGCTCCTCAAATATCTCCACTTTGCAGGCATAGACGAAAGCAAGTCAAATTGATTTAACGGCGCGACAAGTTTTACAATGCCATCGCCGTATATTGTCGCTTTCCATGTATAATAGTCTATAATTTCCTCTGCGTTGATTTCACCGAAATCAAGCAAACCAACCTTTACTTCAACAGTTTCCTTTCCGTGAATCTCCGTTTCAAAGGACAGTCCGTACCAGCCGAACAAATCAGCCGTATAATCGTTTTCAGGCACTAAACCGGTACGTCTCCAACTGCTTTTATTTGGTGTTCTCGGATAAATATATGAATTCTCTACTCTATCCCACTTATCCATTTTTAATATAAATTCTGACATAGCTTAAACCTCCGATTATTTTGATATAATGTTGGCAATTTTTTTGCAGTTATCATATAACTTTTGCGTTTTTTCAGGTGAACGGTAGTTTTTGCGGACAGCAAGATACAAATCTCCTTCTGTCAAACCGTTTTCTTTGAAAGTGTTGCCCGACAGTATTTTAACGCCGTATGCTTTACCGTCCGAATAATAGATATTATCATCACTTGTTACGCCATCGTACCATTCTTCAACCGGAGTAAACGCTTCATCGCCAAATGACTGTTCTATTATTCTGTCAAAACGTTTCTTATCCATTAGGTACAAAATAGCATCTTGTTCCTGTAATTGCAATGTAAAACGCGTATCATATGCACTGTCAGTTGTATCGTCACCGATGAATATTAACTGATAAACGTCAGTCGTTACTTCTCCGTCTTCATTAATATCATCTCCTGCATTGTTTATGATATTTTTGATTTTTTCAACGTCATCATCACCGTACAAGTAGTCCCCTGCAACCGTCAGTGTTACATCATAATGAGGTGTGTTTCTTATCTGAAACACAGTAAATACGCCAAGTACGATTGCCACTATAAAAGCTATTATATACCACTTGTAGTAGTTCCAGATGTATTCAAAAAATTTTGCCGTGAATTTTTCAGGCTTTTCTCCGTATTTCTCAGCCATTTTTATTCTCCAAATTAAAGTATTCAAAAGTCGCTTTCTTTTCTCTCATGTACATATCTTGAACGCATATTCCGATTACCGCTCCCGTAAAACCAAGATATACATTTTCATCTGTTACAACTCTCATATCTTTTTCGGCACCGAATTTCTTTTCGCCACTGCCATCATTATAGGCAAACTGCAAATCACTTTCGTTAATGTATGCCTTTAATGTTACGGAGGTGTCGGAAATCACTTCTTGTTCATGGGTATATTCAAGCTTATGGTGATTACAGGTAAGTGTGTTTATTGTCCTTTTGCCTGTATCATTCGAGCATGAAATATAAAGATAATGCCAATGACCTGTATCGTACATAACAATAAGTCCTGCCATATGCTTTTCACATTCAGGTTCAAACTCCAGCTTAGTTTCCGCCGTCATATTCCGTTCCTCAATACGGTGTGCGATAAGTGATTGCTTGAATTTGCTTAAAAGCCCATCACTACCGGCAACTGTAAGCCCTTTTCCGCTGAAAGTAAGTCTATCATCAATCGGTCCTCTCAAAGCCATCAGTTCTTTGTCAAGTGCCATTTTAGTTTTAAAATCAAAATTAAGGTTTCGCTCTTGAGCCTTTTCTTCTGTATTTGACGGTTCTTCTATATATCTTGATGGATTATTACCCCCATGTGACAGTCTAAGCCAGCCATCTTCGTTCCAATATACCTTCTCAATACAGGTTTCACGACCGCAGTATGTTGTCTTGTCCTCACTGTCATTATATCTTGAACCAAGATGAACCATATATATTTCTCCGTCAGGTGTTTCAACAATATCAGCATGACCTGCCTTTTGAATATATAAGGAATCATTATCACGCGAATGTAAAAGTATCTGAGGGTCGTCCTCATACGGTCCCATAAGATTATCGCTTCTCGACATCTGTGCGCTGTGCCTCCAGCCCGTACCGCCCTGTGCCTTTAAAATATAATATTTTCCGTCATGTTTAAATATATGTGTTCCTTCAACAAGCTCATTATGCGGCTCTTTGTAGAACTGTTTTACTTCTCCGACAAGTTTTTTTTGATTATGGTCATATTCCTGCAACCACAGTCCGTTAAACCGTTTCCCCTCTGCATAATGATTGTCAAGGTTTAACAGCCATTTTTTGCCGTCATCATCATGAAACAGTGATGGGTCAAAACCGAGCGAATTAAGATAAACAGGCTCTGACCATTTGCCCGATGTAATGTCGTCCGTATAGACAAGATAATTATCTGTCGTCATGAAAGGTCCACGTTCTTTCACATTGGTATATACCAAAAACGCCTCATTACCGTCATATGATAAACACGGTGCCCATATTCCGCCGCCGTCAGGCACTCCCTGCAAATTAAGTTGTGATATACGATTAAGCGGATAATGGTCTAATCGCCAGTTTTTCAAATCCTTTGACGAATATACCGCAACTCCCGGCCACCATTCAAATGTCGAAGTGGCTATATAATATGTGTCCTTTACCCGTATAATTGACGGGTCGGGATTAAATCCTCTTATTATCGGATTTTCAATCATTTTATAACATCTCCTTGAAAGTTTTATCTGATTATATTATACAATAGTATACCGATAATGGAATATATAAAAAGATACGATATTGTACGATTTTTAACACAAAAAATCTGACAGCAGCTCAAAACCACTGTCAGATTTCATATTTTTTATTTCTCCAGCATCTCTTTCTGTATATTTTGCACAGCATAAAACTCAAGCGGAAAACGAGTTAATACAATTCCTACAGTAAGCGCCAAAATTCCTACAACAAGCGGATAAATTCCGAAGAACCATATCGGAACAATAATTATTGCCGCACCTATAAGCATTAGCAATAAATTTAACGGCAGCTTAGCAAGTGATAAAAACATTGCATTTTTATATAATTCCTTAATGGTGCAATCAAATGTAATCATTAACTGATAAATATACGGGTGCATAATAGTATACACTATAATTATAAATAACAATATATATTGCAATATTTGAAATGCCACCGCACCGTTAGACATAGTCTTTTCAAGAGCCCAGTACATTTCCATAGCAACAGCTGACAGTCCAAGTACTCCCACGTCAATAAGCATCACAACAAGGCTCTGTTTTAAGTTTTCTTTGAGTATCGGCTTACTGTCACTTACAATCCAAATCGGTTTTTCATATACAAACGAACGCATTACAAACGAAAATGCCGCACTCAAAGGTCCGCTTCCCCATAATGTCACCAATAAAAAAGACAATGTAGCACATATCATCGAAGCCATCAACGATGCTTGTGTCGGGTCCATATCTCTTATTATTGAGGATATTGGCATATATAATATAAAATACGAGCCGATATAAAGGAAAATCAGCCACGGGATACTAAAAAGCGTAAACAAAACGCCCGACTGAATAAATTTCCAATACTTTCTTACTGCCGTTTCAAAAAATATTACAATCGGAAGTTTCTTAGGTTTATTTTTCTCAACGCCCTTTCCCGGCTTATCATAATTATTAAAAATACTCATATTATCACCTCAAAATCCCATAGTTATAAGAGTCGTTAATATTCCTTCGTCATCATTAGATTTTGCTATATGTTTAACTCTTTTTTTGACCTTATCAGGTGCATTTTGCATTGCAAATCCCATTCCGGCAAGTTGTATCATTTCCAAATCAACCTCACCGTCACCAAAAGCGACCGTCTGACTAAGCGATATGCCCATATAATCACATAGAAAACGCATTGCATTCGCCTTTGATGCCATAGGATGATTTATTTCAAGATAAGTATCCTTTGAACGGCATATGTACACATTTGGGAATTCCCTTCTTAATTTAATGGCAAGAGTGTCAATGCTATCTTTATTTCCCATACACAACAGCTTATGAACCCCTGTATATTCCTCAAAATCTGATATTTTGCCCTCAGTTGCCGATAAGCCTGTTATTTTCTCCTCATTTATCAACCACGAATTATTTTTATTATCCGTCAGCCATAAATCATGTGAGTATGTACAACAACAAATGCTTTTATCTGTTTTGACGACAAATGCGTGTATATCCTCCGCCGTTTGCACCGACATCTCCAGACTTTGTATCACTTTCCTGTCGGCATCATGTACAAGTGCACCGCTGTAAGAAATCGCCGGTGCTTTTATTCCAAGTTCCTCCATGACAGGAAACACTCCGCTTTCCAGACGTGATGAGGCAAGAACAAAGGGGATTCCTTTTTTCGCAAGTTCCTGTATTTTTTTCTTAGTGTCAAACGATATTTTTTGATTGCTGTCCAAAAGCGTGCCGTCAATATCACTGAATATTATTTTGCACATATTTATTTCTCCACTTTTCTAAAATAAAATATCTGTGTAGCAAAATCATAACTTCCAAATTCAGGCGTAATGCCATTATACATAAGCTCATCACCGCCATATATATTCCCGGTAAAGGTATCAATATAGTCTAAATCAGGGTCAAGACCTTGTAATCTTATGCGCTTATCTTCACAGTTAGCCTCAGACAAACGCTTTGCACACATCAAAAATGCTTCTGATTGATTTTTCATTACCATCTCCCATGCACAATAATTGGAGGTATATGGATTTTGTAATCTGTAAAAATCTCCTCTAAGCATTATCGGACGAAGTTTTTTTTCAAGTTCTATCTGATTTCTGACCTCTAAAAGCTCCTCGTCAGACATTTTTGTTATATCAAGTTCGTATCCGAATACACCGCAATATGCCACATCAGCACGTGTTTTAAGATTTGTTACACGCCCGTTCTGATGATTCGGAACTGCTGTAACGTGTGCAGAAATTGATGATACAGGATAGCCTATTGATGTGGAATACTGAATTTCCATTCTCTTTACGGCATCAGAATTGTCGCTTGCCCAAATCTGTGGCATATACGCAAGAATTCCTGCATCAAATCGACCGCCTCCGCCGCTGCATCCTTCAAACAAAACATTTGGGAAACGGCTCGTTATTGCGTCCATAATCTTGTAAAAACCCAGAGTAAACTTATGATTAAAACCTTTGTACGGAATATCGGTCATAGGTCTGTTCATATCCCATTTTACATACTCAATATTTGCCGACGATAAAATATCGCATACCGAATTTATCGCATATTCACACACTTCATCAAGTGTTAAATCCAAAAGATATTCAAATCGACTCTCTGTCGGCTCAATACCGGGATAGCGTACTATCCAATCCTTGTGCATACGATATAAATTTGATTTCGGATTTACAGATTCCGGTTCAAACCAAAGCCCGAATTTCAAACCTAAATCGTTTATTTTTTGTGCCAATCCGTCAATTCCCGATGGTATCTTTTTTAGATTTACAGACCAATCGCCCATAGATGTTTCCTCGTCATATCTATCTCCGAACCAGCCGTCATCAAGCACAAACAACTCAACACCCTGTTCCTTTGCCGTTTTAGCGATATTTAAAAGCTTTTCTTCATTAAAATCCATATATGTCGCTTCCCAGTTATTTATAAGTATCGGACGCTCTTTATTTACCCATTTACTGCGACACAAATTTTGTCGGATTACATCGTGCAGTTCACGCGAAATGCCGCCTATTCCCTTGTCACTGTAGCACATAACGGACTGCGGAGTCTGAAAGCTCTCGCCTTCTTTAAGTTTCCACTCAAAACCAAACGGGTTTATCCCTTGCATAAGACGTATATTTCCAAATTGGTCACATTCAAGCATAGTCGAGTGATTACCGCTATATACAAGAGTCATCGAGTACACCTCACCACTCATTTCGTCTGCACCCGACTTTGCCAGCATTACAAACGGATTTATGTTATGACCGCTCCCACCTCTTGCGTTTGATATATCTATTTTGACACCCTGACGAATTTCACTCCTATACATTTCGCGTTCCTTTGCCCATCCTCCCGAAAAATGGATAAGCTCGTAATTATCTTTTGAAATATCAAGTGCCGCAGAGTATGCAGAATCTATTGTTATTTCAACATTAGATGTATTCACTATTTTCGTACTTCTTACAATTATGTCATATTCATCAAAAACGGTATAACTCAATATTGCTTCAAATCCTGCATTCTTATCCTCCAATGTGATTTCAAGCGTCTGAGCGTGTTTATCACCCATAAACAAATTCGGCATACCGTCGATTTCCTGAGTAGCATTTTGGATAATTTTATGCGTCTTGTATGTAAGCCTTGAAACACTGCCTCCTTGCCTATTGACAATACTGTATGCCGGTGTGCGAAGGTCAGTATAGCCGTATGCGGGATATTCCTGCGGACATATATCCAAAGTCCACTTATCCGGTCCATAACCGTTCCATACAGACCATTTTTGCTTAATCCACTCATAATTTTTATCGCGAAGTTTCTTACCGTAATAGTAATGCAATAAATCTCCACATTCATTAACTGCCATTATATAACTTATATTTTTCCCTTGCAGATGAAAAACATTTTTGTTTTTTATTATCATTTTACAGCACTTCCTTTGTTTTGATATACATATATTGTATCATAAAGTTAAACCTTTTTGAATATTAAATATTTAACACTATTATTTTATTTAACACAAAAGCCGGTAAGTATATACTTACCGGCTTTGTAATATTTATCTTATTATCATTACCTCATGTAAATTGCCCTGATATTCTTGAACATATACCAAGTCATCATTAAATATTTCATTTTTGTTTGATGGGTATACATTTCCGTTTTCATATATGTAAACATTGGTTGCAGATGCAAATTTGTGCGGATCTTTGCTTACAATGTTATCATTTCCGTCAGCATCCACAAGTAACACATTAGTGTTTCTGTCGGTTACGGTTCCGAAACTTACCCATAAATCAGGCATTACAAGAGTTCCGCCTTCCCAATATTTATTAGGAGTATCGCTACCTTCAGCAATGGCAAGTTTTTGTTCGTTAGCTTTAAATAAAAGCTGAACAGCTCTGACATCGCCTTTCACATCTACGCTTACTTGTACTACGTCGCCTGCTTTAAGGTCTCTGACATAATATTTGCCCCTGTTATCTTTCATTTCCTTATTCTTAACTTGATATGTAATCTTTCTGCCCTGCTGATAACCTTCAAGACCTATTATTTCATCATCGTCATCATTTATGCCGGAATATATATCAGTTATAATCAGAGAACGCTTTGAACGCATATTCTCCGGTTCTGAAAAGTTTTCCTTTAAAACTATGCATGAAGCATACATATAATCATCTATATCGTATACAGATATATCATATGTTGTATTATTTACAAGTAATGACGGATTCATCACGGTATAATCATATTTATCTTCGTTATAAGGAATTACAAATATCGGCGTTGTTGAATCCAACAGATATTTGGAATTAAAGCACATATTATTCTTTCTGTACTTTCCTGCACCTTTAAAGTGCATTGAAAATATTTCCGTCGCCGTATCTCTGCCTATGTATGATTTATTAGCAGTATTTATTTTTGTTATTCTTTTATCGGAACTCACTTTATATGTAACCAGCTGATTTTTCTCTATACGCTGAAGAGCTGTTCCAAGATTACATTTTTCTCCGTTTACATTTACAGATTGTTTTACAGTAAATGTTTCTCTTGTTCCTTCTGCGGTTAAAATCTCAGCAAAACAATCTCCGTTAGGATCATCTCCTCGGTAGAAATTTAACAAATAGCCGTATTGAGATGAGGCCTCTTTTAATCCTACACATCTGACTATTCTTCCGTAATTATCGAAATAGAAACTTCCCCCACGTCCGACTTTCAAAGCATCACCGGCATACGACGGTGATATATTATACTTTGTTCCGGAAATAGTCATTGTTCCTGAACTTAATGAGGTTATTTCTCCTGTAACAAGTCCGTCTAATATTTGAACTGATATTACACTTGAATCGGCACTCTTTGCAACTGCGATGACACTTCCTTGTTTTATAGCATCAGCAGTAGTTCTTATGCCGTTTTCATATACTGTTAGTCTATCAGCTTCTCCAAGTTCTACAGAGGTTTTTGCCGTATAATCATTAACTGTATATGTATTTTTTGATATCGCATCTACTAAATAATACTCATAATCGTTTATTATAACAACATTGTATTTACCGTTACTGTCATTATCTATAAAATAATTTTGAGAATTAAGCGACATCACCGCTTCAATTCCGATAGAGCCGTCTGATACTTTTCCGTTATAAATAATCATATATTTATCATCAAGCTTTAGGGTTTTGCTCTTGCTGTCCCCATCATAAATAATAGCCTTATCGGTTGCCGATGTTATATCATTGCCATAAACAGAAACGGTCTGATTTTTTGACTTGTTTGTCTCTATCCATCTTAAAGTTTTTTCATTATCATCATGATAATAGAATTTGACATTACTGCCTATGAGATGTTCGGTTATCGTATTTCCCACAAAATATTCTTCACTGTCAATGCGGACTACTCCTATTCCGGTTGTTCCTCTACCGTCAATAGCCGCTGTTTCATTGGCGTTTACAACACCTTTTCCCTCATAGATTTTTAAATAATGCTCCATTACAGTCTCATCAGTATAGCTATATGAGTTTATTCCATCTAATTTCAGTGCTTTCATATCAAGCGTATTCCAGAATAGCATAACCATTTGGTCATATGTAAGAGGCTCACTGCTGTTTAAAGATACACCGACATTCTTTGTCAGACCCATTTGCGATGCAAAATTAAAATAATTGTCTGTATTCCCCATAATTTCATCATAGTTTATAATATCAAGTATAATCTTTATTGCCGTTGAAGCACCGATTGTGTCGCTTTCTTCGTCCAAATCATATTTCTTCATAAACGACGATATGTTCATATTGTCTATTCCTATCAACCTATAAGCAAAACTGACAAAATCTTTTGCCGATACCTTTGCTTCTGCATCATATGAAGAAGGATATCCGGGTACGATATTTAATGCTGCCATAAGGCTTACTTGAAGTTCGTTTTTTATTCCAAGCTCGGCGTGAACCACCGCAGATGGAACAAACAAAGTTATTACTGTTGATAATGCTATAAGCAAACTTATAATTCTTTTTTTCATTCTGCTCCACCTGCCATTCTATAAATAATTACCGCCGCTTGTGCTCTTGTCGCATTTTCAAGCGGTTTAAAGTTTCCATCCTCAAATCCCGATACAATGCCTGCTTTAGACATATCCCTTACTGCATTTAACGCATAGCCGGATATATTGCTTTCATCGTTGAATATTATACTTGCTCCATTCGGCAAAGTAATATTTGCCGCCGTACATGCTCTGTCAATCATAACACACATATCCTGTCTTGAAATAAGCACATTCGGAGCAAACTCGCTCTCGCTTATTCCGGATACTATACCGTATTTTACCGCTGCAGCAACACTATTATAATACCAAGCGTCATTTTCAACATCGGTAAAACTACATTCTGCATCAGAGGTGTCTATACGCTCTGCATAGCTTAACATTCCAATCAGTATTTGAACAAATTCGGCTCTTGTTATACTGTCATCAGGGCAGAATTTTGTGGTTTCTTTTCCGTTAATAACATTTACACTGCGGAGTGTTGCTATTGCTTTATGTGCCCATTTAACACTTCCAATATCCGTAAAGCCTGCTACATTGTCCATTCCCTGCGTAAAATATGTAGGGTCCGGCTGAGGCAGTAATTCTTCTATTGTCGTGCCTGTATTTTTGCCAACAGTACCATTTGTACCGTCATTATTTCCGTTTACATCAAAATTACCCATTGCATTTGGTGCAGGTGTAGCACTTATTTGGATTTTTTCACCGGTCCAGGTGCCACCACCACCGCCGCCACCGCCGCCGGTGTTGCCTTGCGACAGCGAAGCGGTTGTAAGCATTACTTTGACAGATGCTTTTAACCCATTATATTGAGCTGTTATTGTTATACTCTTACTGCTTACACCTGTTGGAACTGTCAAAATTCCGTCGGCAATGCTTACATCATTTGATGACACTGTCCAACTGACAGCTGATGAATCTATCTGCTGGCTAAGCTGATTATATACTTTATATGCTACTGTCTTAGCAGCTGAAGAAGGTATTGTTACATTTTCAGAACCGCTGATTGTAATAGACGTTGTCTCTGCAAGAGTTTTAACGTTTTTGGTTGCTGTCAAACCGTTATAAGAAGCTTTCAAGGTAAGCCCTGCTCCTCCCGAAACATTGTTTGATACTGTCAGTTTGCCTGATTTTGAATCATACTGCATACCTGACGGAACGGTATCGGCAGTAACAAGAATGTTCATCTTATCTGAATTTAATCCGTACTGGTCCGTAACAACTGCATAATAGTAATTATCACTCGATGCCATAACCGTATCATTGCCTTCTATTTTTAATGATTTTACTTCAGTTGCAGATTTTGTTTCAAATTGAGCATTTGCAAACCATGCTGTACCGTCCCCATATATACATAGGCTCATTACTGCACTGACAGCTCCTTCGGGAGCTGTAGCTGCTCCGTTAATTATATCCCATTCAGTGTTTGTTGATTTATTTGATTTATCAACTCCTATGGCTTTGCCTGCAGCATTATAATATGTTATCATAACATATGCACCGTCAGATGCGTTTTGAGTCTGTGCGTTTACCGAGTAGTAATACTCCTGACCTGGTGTTATTCCGGTAATTAAATCGCTGTCCCATTTTTCGCCGTAAGTTCTTGAGTAATCATTTTTTTCAAAGCCATAGCCTTTAATCATTAACGCTGATTTACCGTTATATGATTTCTCACTGTCAATTCCCGCTTGCTTTGTAACTGTCAAATCATCAAACCAAACTGTACCGTTCTGATTATTGGCACCTCCGCGATAACGCAGGTCAATTCTCATTTTAACGGCATTTTCGTTTATATACATAGAACCCGACAACTTTGTCCAGTCTGACGTATTGTTGCCCTTATTATCGGTATCGTTAGGATAAAGGCTTATAAGCTGTTTATTTTCCTCTATTGTTGAACCGTTTTTATCATAAATAAGTATATTAGCATATACATTTGAGTCGGTTGAAATATTCTCCGTCTTTACCCATACCGACAAATCATAAATCTGACCGCCGGTAACAGCGATGTTGTCAGAAATCTGCATAGACCCCTGTGCTCTGTCGGCATTGTAAATTCTTGCGCTTCCTCCTGAATTGCCTGTATGGTCAACATTTTTGTCCCATTCAATTAAGGACGAAGTGTCTGCAGCAGAATAAGTGGTATAATTCAGTTTCCAGCCTGATATAGCCGTATCAAACGTACTGTTTGCAATCGACAATGTTTTGTCACTGTCTGTCCATGCGACAGGCATATTATTTTCATCTTTTTCTGAAAAATCACCGTTTTGAAGTGTTACGGCTGGTGAGTTTTCAGACTGCTTTAGTACCTTTATTTTCATACTGTCTGAAACATTTCCGTTTATTTCAGCCTTTATAACCGCCTCTCCCGCAACGGCATCAGATGAAACGATAAGTGTTCCGTTATCAGAAACAGAAATACCATTGTAATCTATGCTCCATTTTACCGAAGCATCACAAGGATTGTTGTATTGGTCGGTTACATCAACAGAGAAGAAATATCTGTTTTCTCCGTTTAACGGACTTACTACCTGCGAATTTTGTGCATTTATTTTTAAGTAAGTCGGAACAGGATTGGTCGATTGTGTAAAAATAACATCATCATACCACACACTACCCGTTTTTGCACCGTTTTCAAGCACAAGCTCCGCATAAGCTGTATTTTTCGGAACTGTAACCGTTCCCGTAATCATTTCCCAATTAAGAGATTTTGATTGTTTTATCTTTTCCTCGTCGATAATCTCCCCATCGGAATTTTTAAATACGATTACAGCAAGACCGCTTGACAAATTATCGGTCATAACAGACATTTTATATGTGTATTCACCGCCTGCAACTGTCGCTATAGGGTCAGATGTCCATGTCATCTTGTCTGTTACTTTAAGTTCATTTTCACCGTCTACAGCAGTTTTTGATGTATCTATACCCTGTGGAGCAATTCTGAAATTACTATAGAAAATATTTCCCTCACTTGCTTTTAATCCCCAATTTATTCTTAATCTGTTCACGTCCGCAGGAACGGTTATCTGATTTGTGAGCGTGTCATAGCCATCGGTAGTATACGGAGTTGTCGGATTTCCGTCCTTAAAATACCAAGTTTCGCTAAATTTAGATTTTTTAGATGTAGTACCCTGAAATCCCTCATAGCTCATATACGGTCCTACTACAGCGGAATCATTAAGTTGATAAAAATTCTCCATTCGATAGTCTTGTGATACCCAATATGTTATTCCCGATGTTACACGGATATCAGGTCCTCCATCAAGACTGCTGTTATTTGCATTATGAGCGTACACAAATCCCTCATAATCCTTGTCTATACCCTCAGCGCCCTTGAACATAAGCCCCGTGTTACCCAAGCTGTCAGTCGAATATGAACCGCTGACCAATCCGTCATCATCATTTGTTCTTGTAATATTTGAAAGTTGTGTTTCAGATGTCTGATTCATTCTGTATCTGCGGACACCGTTATACTCTCCGTCTATATCAGGATCATATGAAATCCACGAAACAGGCATCATAGCATCTGTAACATTTTCAAATGAACCGTTCACAAGTTGCGACGCAAGCTTAACTATTGATACATTAAAATCTGTATATATAACATTGTTTTTCTTTGATGTTGCACGAACTGTAACAGTTCCGCTCTGTGCATTTTTTAAAACGCTGAGAGTTCCGTCAGCAGCAATAGAGATACCGGTCGGATTACCGACATGTTCACCGTTTTTACTTGTAAATCCTACTACAGACCATTCAATTTCATTATCCGTCGTATTTGCAATCGGATTATGATGCTCTGCAGTAATTTTTGTTGAGTTTGGACTATCCGTAAGCGGTACAGGTAATGTACTTACATTTGAAGTAATTCTTACACTTTCTTTTGCATAATCAATAACAATAGCAGGCTTTATAATATCCGTACTTTCTGCAATTTCAGGGAACTTATCAATAAGCTGCTGCCAATGGTCACTGTAGTTCGCCTCTGAAACATCCTTCGTAAAAATCTTATTTGCATTTGTACCATTATAGTTAGCCATTATCAAGAAACTGACATAATCCTCGTCCTTGTTGTCAACAATATATCCATTTTTATTTAAGTCGCTTTCTGTGCCGGTTCCGAGTAAATAATCTGTAATATCAAGCTCTGTCTGCCATGTTTCAATAGATTCTGTTTCTCCTCTGGTGCCGTCGTAAATATACTTATCTTTCATCATACGGTTAAGTGTGAAAGATTTGTTTTCTTCATTATCAATTATACTTGCGGTTGATGATACCGCCTTAGTTATAATATCCGCTTTTTCTGCATAAGAATTTGCTGCACTGTTTGACTCGTCCCATTCATTTGATAAAGGTTTCAACATAAGCTTGCCATCCTTTGACAATGAAGCCGTAAGACGAAGCTTTATTGAGGTTATTGGCAATCCTTCTTTTATGGCTTGCTTTAAAGACGAAATATCGAATTTTAGTCCTCCGACAAATGCACGGTCATTATCGACGCTATTTGTTATTTCAAGCTCCGCACCGTTTACATTTTTCGTATCGGCATTTCCTTTACGGAAAAGCACGTCATCGGTCGGATATAACAATGATGCGTATTCGGATGCCGTTATGGAAACAGTATATTCTGAATAAATTGCACTATTGCTCTTAAGTTCCGCCTTTATATTGACAATAGCTCCTGTTGTACCCTTGCCTATTGTCAATACTCCGTTGTTTATAGAAATATTATCAATATTTGTACCTGTTATTGACCAGTTAAACTCTTCATCCTTTATCGGATTGCCGTATTGATCTAAAACCTCCGCATTGTAGGTATACTCAGCCGGCAAAGAAGCACTTATAAGCTCTATGTCTGATTTACCCGATATTTTTACGGATTTTGGGTTAAGTGTTTCCGTTTTCTTAATTGTGATATTCTTTTCTGCTAAATAGGTTTCACCATTCTTTTTATAATTAAGATTAAGAATAACGTTATATTCACCCTCCGGCAAATTCTCTGCAACCGTAATTGCTCCGGTAGCGGCATCGAACATAATATTATTTTTCACATCTATATCACTGCTCGTAATGCTCCACTTACGCATACCGCCCTCAAGGTCATATGTAACATCTTCGTATTGCGTCTTATACTTAGCGATATATTTGTTGTCAGTTAAAGGCTTTGTGCCTGAAAATTCTATTGTATCCGCTCCGACAACGGTTACACCGTTTATTTGCGGTTTTGCACGATATGAATATGTCATCTTTGGTGCGTTTTTGCCGGAAAAATAAATTTTAGTTTTACTATCAAATGAAGATAATTTTTCCGATGTTACAAAAAAGCTTACCATACCATCTGTATCAGCCAATTCCTTAAGCTGTTCATATGTAAAATCAAATGTATACAGACCGTCTGCTACAGATGCAGTTGCTAACGGAGCTGTGTCAGCTGTTCCGCCGCCATATTGCCAATCAGTATTCCATGACGGAAGCATTGTTTTTATTGACTTCGTTACAGCAAGTCTATCTACACCGCTACCGTAATACGGTACACTTTCTCTATCATACATCCATATAGCAAGTTTTTCCGTTGACGTATCGGTTTTTAAAGAAAACTTAAAATCATATAAATCATTCTCTGTATTATCAAGTTTGCTTATATCAAAGCTTGTAATAAAACCAAAACCCGGTTTTGACTCAATTTCTTTAGTTCCATCAAGTCCGCTATCGCCTAAATAACACCAATTATTGCCACAAGAACCGTCAAGTTCTCCTCCGCTCTTTCCATTTGCTCTGAACCATAACAAGTTGCTTGGATTGAGTTCTACTGTAGGAATTACATCCAAAACTGTAATTGCAACTTCAAACGGCTCACTTACAACAACTGTGCCTTCCTCACACTCCTCAGAGTTCACCGTAGCTGTTACAGCCACATTGTATTCCCCTGCGAATACACCTTGTTTAACGCTCAAAGTACCGTTTTCGTCAATATCAAAGCTCGTATCATTATCGACCGAGTATGTTACACCAACTTTCATTTCATTATTATCGGCATCTGTAACAATTGCGGTATATGTTCCGACAACTGCCGGCAATACAGAAGTATACACCGTTGCACTTTCTGCACCTGATACCTCAACTTTTTTTGCATAGGTTTGAGATATTGTAATTTTCTTTTTGGTAAGTACAGTATCATTAACCTTTGCCTGAATTTCAATAATGTCGCCGTCGTTTACCGTATTCTTCGTTGTGATTGTGAACTTACCGTCAATAACATCATATTTTTCAAGTTTATCTTCGCCTGATATAATATTCCACGTTACTTCGTCATTGCATATTTCACCGTAATTATCAGTAACTTCGGCTGTATATTCTGCAGTTTGTACTTGATTTGCACTTGTTATTCCTATTTTATCAGGACCTGAAATTTTTATATTCTCAGCTTGCGGTTTCACTCTGTATGAATATGTCATTTTCGGTGCATTATCACCGCTCAAATAAACCTGTGTTTTTGATTTTGATGCAAAGTCCGTCGATGAAACAAATAAACTCACAATATTATCATCATTAACATTCTGCATAAGGCTGTCATAATCAATATTAAAAGTATATTTCCCATCTGTTCGCGAGGCTGAAGCTAATGCATTTGCATTTTCCGTACCGGACTGTGCATACTTCCAATCCGGATTCCACGACGGAAGCATCTCTTTCACTGACTGAGTGACATCTTTTTGTACAATGCTTTCTCCGTGATATTCACTGCCGCTATATGCCCAAATTGACAACGGTATACCGTTGTTTGCAGCAGTTAATGTGATTTTAACATCTTCATATAAATATGTATCACTGTCAAAATCACTCATATCAAAACCAATTATAAAACCAAAAGCGTTTCCGGACTGCACTTCGCATCCGTTTGCGCCTGTTATCTTGCTTTCGTCCGATGAAGCATCTCCCGTGTTATACCAGTTACTTCCGCATGAACCGTCAAATTCTCCATCGCTCTTTCCGTTTGCACGAAACCACGCAAGCTGTACAGCAGATTTTTCGCCGTTATCACTGTCTGCCGCCATAGATTTTATAGGGGCAATTCCGGCAGAGGTTATGAGCATTACAAGTGAAAGCAATGATGAAATAAACTTAATATGCTTAATCTTTTTCATATTTTATTCTCCCTTTAGTTAATTTTCTCAAAGACAATATTTTTTATATTGATGAGATAAGTATTTGGTATTTCCTTATCAGTTATCACAAGAGTGTTTTCTCCTGTTTTTAGTTCAACTTCTCCCAAGTCCTCATACACATACGTTGACCATGAGCCTGTCTGTGCAAAAGTATGGTCAAAGGTCGTTCCATTCATGTTAAATGTCGCTGTTCCGCCTCCTGAATTGATATTTGCGGAATAATATACTGTCATTTTATATTTGCCAGCCGCTCTTGCTGTAAAATCAAAAGTGATTTTTTGTTCCGTTCTGAAATTCTCAATATATGCGTTATTTCCCGTACCGAGAATATTTAACATTCCTCCCTCGACCTTTGCCGTTCCCGCTAAAACAGTCAGAGTTGACGGTATTTCCTCGCCTGTATTATATGTACAGTAAAGGCTAGGTGCATCTTTACCCGCAACAAAGCACTTTGGTTTATTGTCTTTTTCAAGTCCATATCTATCGTAATTTACGGTAGTTGCGAAAAATTCAATAATATTGTTTTCATCAGCATTCTTTTTTAGTTCATTTATATCAAGTTCAAACACATATTTGTCATTTACGCATTGCGCTTTTGCAAACGGCTGCGTCTTCTGTTCGTCCGGCACAGCTTCGTCAATATTACCCCATGTAGGTAATATTGCTGATATATTGTCGACAACAGTGTTATAGCCTGTTTTATCCGCGCCTGCGACCGCCGCATCATTTGCCACCCTACAATACTCGCTCTTATTCCAGTCAGTATTGCTTATCGGCGTATCATACATAAACAATCCCATATCCATATCGCCGCCACTCGCTCTGTTCAACGTAAGACTTACCGATTCTAAATCATCTTCGCGTTTTAATATATCCGAAAGGTCAAATCTCATTAAAAATGCAAATCCTTGTGCACCTTGAAGTTCCTCTGACATTCGTAAGCCCGATTTAGCATCATCTTCAGTCATATACTGAGAGTTGCTTGAAAGCAGTCTGTAATTCATACTGTTTTCTTTTGAGGATTTTCTTACCTGTACCGCCGCACTGTAGTATGTATTTGACTGTGCTTCACCTCCGCTTGCATTTTTAACGCTTTCAGGGATAACACGCTTATCCATATGTATTGCACGATCTATGATACTTAAAATTTCCGCACGGGTAACATATCCTTTAGGTCTGAACGAACCGTCCTCATATCCCGATATAATACCCGTTATATATGCTTGTACCGCATAATCACGAAATTTTTCATCTATATTTTCATAATCAGGGATTAACTCACAATATTTATCAAGATTGTCAGGAAAATATTCGCCGGACAAGCTGTTTATTATAGCTTTGGCAACCTTTTCACGCGTCATTTCTTCACTATAATCGGAATAATCACCATTTTCAAATATTCCGTAATCCAGCATCAGTCGTATATACGGTGTTGCCCAATAGCCATTTGAAATCTGATAAAAATTACCTTTCCATGCACTGTAAATCTTTGCAAATTCCGCTGCACTTACGGGATTATCAGGTTTAAACGTTCCATCGCTATAACCGTCAAGATATTTCTTTTCAGTACACTCTGTGATTATTTTCTCCGCCCAGTGTCCTCTGCAATCTATAAATTTTGAGCTTGTAAATCCCATTCCGCCGGCTGCACCCGGAAGATTACTTGCTCCGGAAGGAGTATCAGAATTTTCTTCATCGTTTTCTGTGCTTTCGGTCCCTTCTGTTTTCGAAGCATTAGGCTCAGGTGTTGCCGACGGCTCGGGTGTAGCTTCTGAGTTTTCTTCACTGTCGGTATCTATTTCACTTCCATCATCAGAAACAGTTTCAGTTCTGAAACTGTCCGCCGCAAAAGTATTCAGCACAGGCATTGACATAAGAATCGAAAGGACCATGAGTATAGCCACTAATTTTCTTAATTTCACAATCATTCCTCCTTTCTCTCAAATCAATTCGTTTCTCTCAAATCCAACACTATTGTTGATAGTGCAGGCATTGTAATTGAGTTGTTTACATCCATCATCGTATCAGTCACAAGATCATGTATCTTTGAAACATCAGCTTCAAGCTCCACGTTTACCGCTTTATCCTCGTCAGAACAGTTCATGATGATAATGTAATTTCCGTACTTTGCTATATTTATGCGTCTCAGTCCCAGTGGCGATGCCATATATCCGTTTCCGTGAGCACTCCACTTGTCATTCATTTCATGCCAACGGAACACCTGCGAATAAATCGCATGTTCACGGTGATTATCTGCATAATAAAATCCGTTCATCGTGCTGCGCCAATTTAACGTCATTCTTACAAATTCACCCTTATGTTGTAATGATAGCGACTGAGAAATCTCATCTGAGAACACATATTCCTTCTGATTTCCGTTTTCGTCCTTGTTCCATGGTTCATTAGGCATATATATACCCGAACCCAAATCAAACTTTGTAATATACACTCCATTGTCAAGAAGTCTGTAATAAATCTCATATGCTGCCTGTGCTCTTGACATTACACTGTTGTACTTGATTTCAGTATCGTTTCCAAAAGCATTTTGAAGCCATCTTTTAAATGTTTTTTCATCTATCTTATCATCCGGTGCAAAATTTGTGTCGTTTACACCCTCTATGATATTTTTCCATGCAAGTGTTACTATAGCCGCTTCCTGAGGAATATCCTTTATATCCGCATAGGTTTTATAACCCTCAGATGCTTTTTTTATATCATCGCCCATAGCATCAAAATTCAATATCATATAATAGAGTAGTCTTCTGTCTGATACAAGCGAGCTTAAATACAGTTCACCGTATTCAATAAACAGTTCCATTGAACGCACAGAGTCCTTTGAACCGAATCCGGCTGCTATAAAGTTATTCCATGCCGCATATTCAATTCGTCCAGGTCCCTTGTAGTTTCGGGTATTTATATTAAATTCACGCCTTATTGCGTTATATCCTTTATGATTTACAACTGTATCAGCGAAATAATTCATAGCGTGTGAAGCATTTACTGCTTTTTTTATGAGTTCAGGGTCTTTTGTTATGAGTGCCAAATCTGCAACCATTGCCGCACCGTGAGGGCCGTAATTTCCGTCATAAGCACCGTCAAAGTGACCTATTGTTTCCATTGACAAGCCTTTTGGAGAAATCAATATTGACTGTCTTGGTGTTCTCATAATACCTGTTGCCTCATACATTCTCTGTTTAAGGTCTGAATCGCTTATACACTGTGACGGAGCAATCATTTTTAACGCTCTCTGGAATGCAACACCCGAAACAACATTGAAAAGTTCTTGATTTACTGCAGGTTTACGCTGAACAACATTAAACATATAGTCCGTAGCTTTAACATACATATTCGCATATGCATCTCTGCGTTTTACCTCCGGCGTATCAGGATTCAAATCGTCATCAATGTATTCATCAAGATACCCTGCTGCTATAATCGCATCTCCTATTTCCGTGAATACTTCTCCAACAGCTCTGGCACCTGCATTAATGCCGCCATTTGCTTCCATTCTATCCGGACCGCCTATCCATGTTTTGTATGTTTCGTTATTCCAACCGCCGTTTGAACCTTGAGAACGCACTTGATAATCAAGCCATGCAACGCAACGGTCTATGATTTCCGGTTCATGGTAATAGTTTGACCATTCACGGTTATATGCCATTGCCATAGCACGTATTCCCTTTTGGTTCTCGCTGTTTGAACCTATACACTTGACATAGTGAACATTTTTCCAATTTTCCCACGAACCATGGCTCATTGAGTTTGTTCCTTCAAGTACCGCTCCATATGCTCCTGCCGGTGATCTTCCTGCTGCAACAGCTTCATCCCACTCCTTGCCGTAATTCTGACTTTTTTTAATATCCTCTATTCCCGCATTCATTTCATTAATTATATAGTCATACGGCGACAATCCGTTTGGTGATACTTTTATTGCACCCAAATCATATCTCTTTGTATCACCATCCTTGTCATCAGCCATTTTTTTATAACTTGGATCCGTATGTGTAACAAGCTTATATAATTGCCTTGAATATTCGGTTGCAGCGTTCATGCCGTTTGCGGAATATGCATTTGCATCGCCACCGTGATAAACCTGAAAACGTACCTCCGTCCTTCCATGCGTCATTGCCATAGGTAATCGGTAAGTTGCATAGAAATATGAGCCTCTTTGTCCCGGTTCCTCATACATATTATCCCATACCGGCCATACGGTTCCGTATTTCGCTTGAAGCGTTCCGAATTCATCGTTTATCATAAGGTTTTGAATTTCCTTATTTTCGCATTCGCTTCCCCAAAGCTTAACGGTTATATAATTCATTTTGTCGGGGTCAACTTTCATTGTAACCCAGATTTTATCATCACCGGGATAAATTTGACGGTATGTGTCGCCCAATCCTCCGTAACCAACCACGCTTTTGCCTGTATCGGCATTATGTGCCTTTTCACTTTCTTCATCGCCAAGAACAACATAATCCAAAACATCGTCTTTTTCGGCTTCTTTTGTGTTAATATTTACATACACGCTGTCATTATCGAGTTTTTTCAGCGTCATACCATGATAATTTTCTAAATCGGGATCGGATACAAGGTCAGTTACCAACGGAGCAACGCTCAGGTCATCTATAAGAAATGTGCCTGTTGAAGCTCTCAAGCCAATATTTATTCTTACAAGGCTTGAACCTTCCGGTACCGTTATGGAATAGCTGCTCTGTTGCCAATCCTTATCGGCGTCAGAATCGAGATAAGTTTTTGAAACATTAGCCGTTTGTGTTTTGCCGTCGTCCGAGTAAACAATAATATTTACCGACATACCCCAAGCGTTTGATGCTCTCTTATACGGTCCGATTATCTTGTACCACCAACTTACATCATAAACTCCCGGTTTTACACGGAAATATGAACCGTTATACTTGTTATTAATAATCTGCTGATTATTTTCAGCAGTAACATTCAATGTATCGGCTTTAAACATATAACACGAGTTACCCGAATGAGCATATTCACTTGTGACACCCATTTCAGCCACTGCATTTTTAGAAATATTGGTTCCCCACCAATTTTCCTCATCGCCCTCCCAGCCGTAAGTATAACTGTCACGTGAATTCGGCATAACAGTTTGATTGGTTGTTATCGGATTTGAGAGCACATTCTTTCTGTCAATTTTTTCAAATGAAATATCATCGAAATTTACCTGTCCCGTAGCCGCTTTAATTCCAATAGAAATTCTTATTTGTGCTGTATCCTTTGTTGGGATTATGTAAAAATCGTTACCGCTCCAATGCTGTGAATATATATCATCTTCATATGACGGTGCTGATATATAATAGCTGTATGTACTGTCCGGGATTTCCATTCCGTTTTTATCGAGTAAAGTATATTCGAAAAACGCACCGCCGTTTTGTGCATCAAGGCGAGTATAATCTTCGCTTAAAAGATACCATATACCTACCTTATACGCATCTTTATAGTCAGAATCAAACGTCTTTGAAATAGCTGAAATTTCATTTTCACCCTCAGTCAGCGTTATCGCATCAAATTTGTATGATTGTTCTCCGGAACGAAATATTTCAGTGTCAAACCCTGTTACGATACGTCCGTTTGTGGCTTGAATATTCCATTTTTCTTCTTTCTTTTCAAATCCATATACAACTGCATTTTCCAATGCCGTTACATTCGGCACAAACGAAGCCAGCATTGTACAAACCATAGCTATACTGATAATCTTTTTAAACATAACGCCCTCCGATTTTATCTTTAAATATATATCTTATAATGTAGTATCTTACTGTAATTATACGGTTTTATTTAAAATATTTCAACTGTGATTTTTTACTTTTTTATTTGATAATCCACACAAAAAAATGAGCGTATATATATACGCTCATTTGAAGTTTAAAATCTGATTGTTTTTGATACACACGGCAGAATTGGTTTCATAGCATCTTCGCCTGTGAATGATTTCCACATGAATGCTTTGATAAACATTCCTTCGTCCATCTCATAATTGAAGCTTGCTCTGCCATTCTTTACTGACGATACACTAAGACATATGCCATCCTCTGAATACAGTGCTGCTATTAAGACTCCGTTATTTGTTTCATCATTCGGATTTTTAACAGTTATATCAACAGATGAACTTGTGTCTGAGCTTGAATAATCTTCTCCGATGATTATTTCTGGCTTTACAATTGGCTGTTCCTGTTCTGTCACTGTAAATGTTACGGTTACAGCCTGCGGAGCATTATAGTTATCTGTCTCATCAGCACTTACAACAACTATATACTCTCCTGTTTCCACTATTTCCGAAACACTCTCACCATTTTTAGTAATGGAATATTTAAGCTCGGTTTCATCATGGTTAAGACTTGCCAAGACATTCTTTACCTTACCGTCATATTCCGCCGACTGATTTAGTTCGGCTGTTATTTCAGCATTTGCCTTTGAAATAACAGCAGTGTATATCTGTGAATATGGTGCATAACCATCTCTTGACACCTTTAAAGTTATCGGATAGTTTCCTGCATTCGTAATTTTCGGCATATCATTTACTTCTTTGCCGTCAATTATGTAGGTAACAATATCACTGTTTTCCAACCCCTCAACAGTAAGTGCATCATGTTCGGATTTATCATATATACCACTGTACGGTGTAACAGTAATTCCCGTAATTTGTGCCTTTTTAATTTCTACTGTTCCGGTCCATACATAATCCTTGTAATTTTCACGTGATACTGTGATTTCAAGACTATATTCCTTCGCATCAGTACCCTTTAATTCTTCTGTCGCATTGCCGTCAATCTTGTACGAAACGGTATCTCCCTGTTTAGTGCCGCTTAACGTCGCCAAAACCTGCTCGTTTCCATTGTATACAAGATTTGCAGACGGGGTTACTGTCACATCGGTGATTTCCGGCAAATCTTCGTCTGAACGCGAGATTATATTAAACGACTGTGAAGTTGTAGCACCGTATGTTTTTTCCCACTTTCCAAGGTTTGATGCGACAACATTCACTTCAATCGGGAATTTTGCATTTTCAGGAATTTTATCTCGTAAAATTTCTATCTTCCAAGAATATGAGCCATCATCTCCGACTATTCTAACTGCTTTTGCCGGACCGTATTCAACAAAAACATCCGTATATTTCTGTAAATCACTGTCTGTTGATGTGTATTCTACATCAAACGACGGATTTTCAGTCATTCCGTATATATTTATATCGCTAATCTTATTAAGTGTAAGCGTCTGTTCTGTACCCTTATTTACATACGGGATATTCATCTGTGAACTTGTTGCCTTAAAAGACGAAGTTACAAAGCCATTTTCATCTCTTACTTCAGGTGATTTAATAAATCCATAAGAATCCATCGTATTATAACCGTCTTCAAGTGTATACTGATTTCCCGATCTGAAATAAACTCTGTTATTATGGAAACGCAACTTCGTGCGTGTTACAGACGCAACATTTTCGGCTTCTGCATTGCTTTCATCCTTTGTCATTCCCGCCATATCAAGTAATTCTGAGCTTACAATCTCATAAGGTGCAATCAGAGGAACAAATTCCGCTTTAGTATTCATAGGATATTTAGCCTCATCACCTGCATTGTCGTATGCAACAGTATTTTTTGTTGTTATTGACGGTATTTTGCTCATATAATATGTGTCAACAGTTACAGTATCATATCCGCCTAAACTTGCAGTATTACTTGCATTTCCATCCGGCGAAGACATTCTCTCATAGTTTATGAAACGGTTGCTGCCGTATCTTGAAAACGGATTGCTCGCAAATGATGTAAATGGAGAAATAAGTGTCGGTGCTGTAGCCGGAGTGTTGCTCCATGTAGATTTTGACGGATCTTTCATCAGCATAAACGGCTCAATTTCCGAAGATGTGCTTCCGCTAATACCTGTTGCCTTTGAATCAGGTGACTCAGGAATTGCGTAGTTTGTAAATTTATTTACTTCGTTTGCAAATTCTTCATCAAAGAACCAGAAAGAAGCTTTCTTGTCGTCCTCGCTTGCACTGCTGTTATTCTGTCCCGATGACAACCAGCCCTGCAAATAATCTCTGTAATAACCCGCTTCTTGTTCGCTTGTTCCATTCTTCTCAAACGGTTTCATTAAGTATCCCGTGTTAGTCAAATCATTAAGTTGACCTGTTATATCATAGTCTGCCGGCAAGCGTGCTTCAATCGCCTTTGTTATGTACTTTGTAAGCATATATGTTGCATTCTCCGACCAATCATAATGACCACTGCCCCATTCAATTATATGTGATACAAGATACTCGCCGCCTTCACTGCGTTCATGCTCAATATGCCATCTTGCGTCACGAACGGAACGGTCACGGTCTGCACCGTTTGAATGTTCTGTGTACTGTGCGGCATACTGCAAAGTCGGAACACCCGGAATCATTGCTTCGTTACCGCTCATACCGTTTTTCATATGAATTTGTGCAATAACACGATTTTTGTTCCAATTTGCACTCTTGTTTCCAAAACCGGAAGCCGCACTGTGACCTATGGTAATAATCGGTGTTGTGTCTTTTATTTCACTATAACCCGATACTTTTGCTATACCTGCAAGAATCTCATCTAAAATCTGTGCCGCATCTTTGTTGTCGGTTGTAAACTTGCTTGTGTCTGTTATCAGTTCATTGCCGTTATAATCTTCCTTTGTATAGAAACCATTTAAAGTGTTATTATAGCCATATTTATCTTTCTGACACACAAGGAACAATATACCGAAATTCTTTTTTGCAAGTTCGCTTCTTAGCATTTGTGAGTACACAAACGGTACTTCAATCAAATTCATTTTTACCGCTACAAGACCTTTAAGTTCTCCAGGCGATGTATTTGACGGAACCCATAAATATGTATCATATGTCTTGCCTGTTTCTGATGTACCGTTGTTATACTCTGTTGTTCCGCCTGCAAAATGATACTGGAACATATCATCCTGCGTGTCTGTCTGAAGTGCATATTCCGGTGCATACTTTTCAGGCAACGTTTTTATGATAAGCTGCGGAAGATATGAAGCATTAACAGCTTTTTTGCCATCGTCAACAGTTGCTGACGGAATAGCAAAATAGTCATTTCCCGCTTGTTTTTCAGCCTGTTCCGCTCTTTCCACATTCATGTACAATTTGCTATCTGATAGATTAATCTTGTTTGTATTAAGCACAAATTCACAAGCTGCGTATTGAGCATTATTGCCACGCTCTTTTGATACAATGTTTATATTAGCATTGCTTGCGGCATCATAGTTGAAATTACCTCCGTTCCAAGGATTAGATTGAATCAGATTTACGACCGTTGAAGTATATGCCGAATATCCCGTTTTGGTCAATCTTAGTGTTACAACTTTATTTGTTAAATCAATACCTTTAAGATCAAAGCCGAGTGCAAGATTTTTCTCATCGCTGTCGCTTTGATTTCTTATATAGTGTCCTTTATTTGCAGTTTTCGCCTGCACATTATAACAATAATCATTTGATGCAATTATTGTTTTTGTATCTTCCGCATCAAACAGTGCTGTTAAAGTAACATCAGCCGCAGGCATTGTAAATGTTAGCTGATTGCCGTTTGATGTGACAGGTACTGCACGCGTGCCATTATCCGATGTATAGCATACCGTCAGACTGTTTGCGACATAACTTGCATCGCTTACAGTAACAGTTACCTGCTCATTAACCTTTGCTGATTTAGAAACGGTAAGCTTTCCGTTTATTTCATCAGCTACCTTGATATTATAAGACGGTATTACCTGTTCTTCAACTTTAACAGAAATACTGCCTGTCTTTGTATTATAATTAGTTGTATCTGTCGGAGTAAATACAACATCATATCTTGCTGTTCCTATATTTAATACAGTATCCGCTTCATTCCACGCAAGCGTACCTGATGTGTTTCCGCTTACTGTCGGAAGCGTAACATCACTTAGTTTCATACCATCAGTGTATGTAACTGTTATTTCACTGTCTGACCATGAAACATCAGGTGTTGCTTTCTTAATGTTGACTACTATTTCTATATCTTTTATTTTATAATCATTTGTATTGTCCGGTGTAAATACCGCCGCAAATTTTTGATTATCCCCTGCATTTAATGCTGTATCCGGTGCTTTCCATGTAATAGTACCCGCTGTGTTGCCGTCCGGATTTGTAAGAGCTATGTCCGACAATTTCATATTCGGCGTATATGTAACATCTGAAATTGCAGGAACTGTTACAATCGGCTCTTGAAGTCCGTGTGCATTTATTGTAACAGCCTTTACCTCGCCAGCAAATGCGTTATTGTCACCGTCCGTAACCGCTTTTAAACGTACTTGATATTCTCCCGGTGCAAGGTTTGTAATTTCTGTTCCTGTTACATCTGTCCATTCACCTGACGACGACAACTTATATTCCATTGTATTGTTCACACCTGTGATTTTACCGTCATTTCCGTTTACGGTTGCCTCATCAACTCCTGTTATTTCAGGAGCAGCAGGACGTACCGGAATTGCCAGTGACTGTGCTTCACTGTCAGTTGTTGTTGAATTGTCGCCTTTCTTGACTATTTTAAGCGTCGTACCCAACCACAAACTATTTATTGCAAGTTCGCCGTTTTCAGGCACAACTGCCACATCATTTATTGTATAATTTCCGCCGTCTATAAATCCTGTAAGCTTTTCAGCAATATAGTCAATAGCGATTTCGGGTGTATTCTCCGTTGTTGTCTGCGGAATTGTTTTTACTAAGCCGTTTTCATATTTGTAAAGAGTGGCATAGTCCGAAGCTATTGTTACAGTTTCAGGTGTGTATGCACCGTCAAACAACGTATAATCATCACCGATTGATGTTATTTTTTCTATTGTTATACTCTCAGATTGGAAATCGCTGTTTGAAGTGATTTTCGGCACATCAGCAAAACCTACTCTTATATTAGGGAATGTAATATTTTTTACTGTTGTATTTTCAAGAGTAAGTTTACCGTAACATTTCAGCGTATCAACTGCCGAATTCTTTAATATACCCTTGCTTTCTATTGTGCTTCCGTTTATTTGCAGATGACTTATAGTTAAATTATCTGCATTTATTGTTGTATTTTCTTTTATTTCAAGATTACCACTTCCGTTTATTGTAAGGTTTTTTATAGTGAGCTCTGTACTTCCTTCGAAAGCTATATAGTAGTTTCCGTTATTAATCGCCTTATTGTTTCCATTTATCGTTATATTTTTATTTTTTACATACATACCTTTAGATGTGGTGACATCATTCAATAATTTTATTGTATCTCCATCTTCGGCACTTGTGTATGCATCCTCAAATTTTTCATATTTTGTTACTGTTTCGCCATGTGTAAGTGATGCTTCTGCTTTTTTATATTCCACTGTAATTTCTGCTTTTGTACTGTATTTTCTGTTTCCGTCCGTTCTGTCCTTATTATACAGAAAATATGAATTTGCATCATTTTCATTAAAAAATTTTGCTATATTATCGCCTGTAATTTTAACTGATTCTGTTCTTTCTCCCGTTTTTGTACCGGAATCCTCCGTCAATTCTGTCATAGTCGTTGTACCTACCGTAATGGCAGCGATTTCTTCTGTTGTTGATTTACTGCTAAAAGCAACATTAGCTGCTGTTTTTGAAACTTCGAATATATCTGCTATTTTAGTTTTATCCGCAGGATTCTCCGTGTGAAGCATGACAAATGGTTTTCCGCTGAATTTTGATGAACCTTGATATGCGGTAATTGTTACATTTGTAACTATAGCATCCTCCGGAAGTTCTATTTTGTCAAAATAATAGAATATTCCAAAGTTTGATTTTGCCGTAGATTCCAAATCTCCGCTTTCTACAATTTTACTGCTACTTGAATTCATACCGGTCCATTCACCATTTTCATTCACGCCACTTGCTCTTACTTGTGCTGCAACACTCGCAGTCTGAACTATCGGGCTTATTACCGTTTCTTCATTTTCTGCCGAAACAGTGAGCATTGAAAATGAGCTCAACGCCATTGCCGCCGCAGCAACAAATGATATAATTCTCTTAAAATTTAATTTCATTTTGCACCTCTCCCCATAAAATAATATTTTAACTTATCTTTATAATAACATAAACAATAGAACATTTAAACTTTGATATTTGATTTTTGTATTCAAACTTTAACACTATTCCCATTCATACGGTTGCATATTTCCGTCCCATATAAGAATTTTAACATTGCTATCGGGATTTTTCTTTTTATAACCGAATTTAATCTCGGCATCAGAATTAATTTTGCGTGTTTCGCATTTTACTTCTGCAAGCTTGCCGTCATTATCATATTCAGCGACATACACCTGCACAATATCTTTATATCCGTCGTCCTTTGTCATTCGAACAGTTACATATCCGTCTGCATAGTCAGCGGTTTTCACCTTTGCTTTTAAGCCCGTAGGATTGATTTTCTTCAAAACAAATGTCGTTGCAGATGGTATCTTTGTCTTGCTCCCGTCTACAGCACCGTCCGCCGTTTCACCGAAATAGTAATATTCTCCGCTTATAAGTTCTTCATATACGCCGTCAAGTCCTAATTTTTCTATAGGAATATCATACTCAAGGTCATTCTCATTTCCCATAAGATTATTGCTGTTCATAATTATAGCATAATCGCCGTAATTCATATACATAAACGCATCAACATAATGATTTTCAAATATCTGCCAATCGCTTGATTCTGCCGTTTTGACATTCCACCCCTCTGTTTTCATTTCAGCATAGCCATATTTATCATATAAATCTGTCGTATGATGAACTCGCACAAGATTATTCATCACGCTTTTCTGCTGATTTTGGCTATCTGCCGTATTATAATAAGTCTGACTATGAAGAGGATTTCGCCAATTCAGTGCGAGGTATATTCGCTCATCTCCATTCTTTATAACAACATTCCTGCCCATTTCGTCTGCCCATGCATATGACGTCTGACTGTCATCATCCATAATATAATCATAATCGATGATATTTTCCTCATTAATTTTTGATATTATTTTGTCAAAATTTATATACATCTTAATTACCGCCAGTGCATTGTCCTCAAAATGGCTGTTTGACGGAGTATAACTCTCGGCATTTACCAATAGCTTGTTATGTTCAAAAAAAAGTTCGTATGTCTTTAAAGCTGTTTTATTACCTTTTTCCACTGCGTTGTATTCATCAAGAATATATCGTTCTGTACCCGGATAATACGCATTTCGGTTTCCTGTCAAGCCTTCTGCGTATAGCGTAGGATTTCCGTCTATTTCTGCATTTGCCGTAAACATAAAATTATCTATTGCCGAATATGCGTTTTTCATACGCTCAATATATTTTTTTGCACGGTCAGATTGCAGATTTTCCTCTGCAAACTCCGTAAGCTGTGACATTTCTTCTAAAGCTTCCGTTCCGTAATCGCCCGAATAACCGCCTTGAATTGAGCCGAAGTTCTCCAATATAAGACCTTTTGGCGATACCCAATAACTTGAACATACATTGTTTATGCTGAATCCCAATGCTATATCAAGGTATTTCTCAATATTATCTTCTTGCCCCTGTGTTTTCCACGATAAATCACTATCCATAAGCTGCAAAGCCTTTTCAAATCTGAGTGCTGCTACAATATTTACCATATCTTGATTCGGTGCGTGTCCTGCACCGTCAAGCGATACAAGATAATCTCTTGCTTTCGCCGCCATTTGCGACCATGCTTCAAGTCTTGTTAAATCTGTTTTACAGTCTGCGTCACTATCAATTACTTCGTAAAAATCCACATCATCGCATATCATTATCATTGCCTGTGCCACACTGCGAAGCCCAAATCCCGTCAAGTGCTGACTTTCAGACACCTTTCTGTTCGGTCCGCCTATCCATTCCGAACTGTAAAAACCACCGTTTTCGCCTTGTGCACGGGTAAGAAAGTCAATTCCTTTTACTACTCTGTCCAAAAGCTCCGTTTTTTCATTTTCGGTATAACCTAATTCGTCCGACTTTTTATATGCGTAAGCAAATATTTCATTGATATTTAACGGAGTTAAATTCTGCGTCATCATACGGCTGTAATAACAATCTTTCCAATTCGTATCAGCGGCAGCTTTGTTCTTCCAGCTTGTCCCCCTGGTCACCATTCCTTCCATATATGACGGATAATTGTCCATTCCGTATATCTGCCAAGATTTGAATGTTTCCACTGCTGATTTTGTATATTTTAGTGCAAGCTCTTTCTGCTCGGAGTATGGTATCATATCACTTTTAGCCGTTGGAGTATGTTTTCCTGTTACCGTTTCAAATTTCGACGGGTCAAAATCAGCCTCTTGCGTCATATACGCCGCATATATACCTCGGCTCGGCTCGGTTTGTTCCTTAATTGTTATATTGCTGTAATTTGCATTCCCGCCCGTTGAATATATCCTGAGAGATACATAATCTTTACCCTCAGTATAAATTTTAGGTATCATATATGTTGAATAGATAAATCCGCCGTTATACTGTGGCGAAGCATTAAGAAAATTCAGTTCAACCCAATCTCTGCGGTCAACCAGTCCGTTCCTGGACGGCTGACTTGAATTTGTGATATTCATATTACCGCTTGTCGGGTCACATACCCAAAGCATTGTATCGCCGGTATCATCTCCCCATAGTTTTACAGTTAAATAATTTGTCTTTTCACTGTCGCACTTCATCGTTACAACCATTGCACCGTTTTTATTGAGAGTTCTGTATGTATGTTCAACGCCTTCAACGTTTTTTGTCTGAATTCCGTTATCACGAACAACTTCAAGACGGTTTATGCGATTAGTGCCAACCACCGTCATTTCGCTGTCGGTATTACCTATATCAATATAATCTGTAAGGTAATCATAAACATTTTGAAAATTAGGTGCAGATGGTGGTTGTAATGTTAAATGTACATCTGAAACTTCGTCCGTTTCACTGCCGGCTGTTAATTTAGCATCGCCTTTGAGTTTTTTTGTTCCCTCAAACCACTTCGGACGTGTTATTTTTCCGTCACTTTTTAAATATGTATCGTTACGATACATTCCCTTTTCGTCTTTAATAGTACAGTCATAAACATTATCCCATTCAAGCATTACTTCCGTTCCGTCTGCAGCTGTATAGCTTGACATATTTCCAGAGGATATTGTAACATCACCCGAAAGATACTGTTTTGCCTCGTCTATTGCAGTTCTGTTTATATCGTTTTCTTCGGCCAAAGTATGCACACTTGTTAAAATAACCATACTCAACGCAACCACCGTGCTGAAAATCCTTTTCATATGCCCTCTCCTTTATAAATCCCATACAATTGTTTATATTAAGTATATACTTTTCTGTTTTTATTAACAAGTTTGTATATTGATAGTTTTGTATGTTTTTTTACAAAAACAATATCCCTAGAGTTAAAGATAATATTGCATACTGCAATTGGTTTAACGGAGTAAGTATGGAAATATGCATCTTAACGCCGGTTGAAAGTATTCCGTCGATGAGGGGCGAACTGCGGATGTTTGCGGCACGGCTAAAATTATACGAATAACGGCAAAAAATAAGGTTTCTGCATCAATACATATATATGCATAATCAAGCTACATTAAACATTATATCCTTGATTTCAAAATACACAGTTTATTTTTTCAGAATAAACCACTCTCTACTTCTTATTTTATAGCTATGTATACCGCAATGCCCTATTGACACAAAAAAACAGTGCCGTTAGTTTGGTTTTACCCACCCTAACGGCACTATTTTAGTATCAAGTGTAAATCATATCTTCCAATTCTTCAAGCGTAAATCCTCCGTCATACAGTTCCTGTATCACTTCCGGATCCTCGCCGTGCATTGCCGCCACTGTCTTTATATCTTCAAGATAATCATTTGAAAAATCTTCATCATAATCATAACCATAACCATCAATATAGCCACCGTAATCATACCAATGTCTGCCGTATGATTCGGTATAATTAAAATGACCTTTTTCTCGTTTACCGTTACTCTTAATTTTCAAAATATCGCCTTCATTGAGCATAATATGTTCATACTTACCATTCTCTAAATCCTGAAACAATTCCGAGTCGATCAATGCTTTCCACAGTATCTGTTTTGTTGAGGCGAACACATACACGCCCTTTTCTTTAAAATGAATCAGCGATATTGGGCTATCGCCTTTTACAAGATACAAATTGTTTTGATTATCAAGTATATTAAAGCTAAAACTTCCCTCTATACTTTCAGCCATGAATTTTATCGTTTTGAAATTAAGTGCATTTTTATACTTGATTAACTGCACTGCAACAAATGAATCTGTTTCGATTTTGCTCTTAAAGTTATACTTCTTCTGAAGTTCTTTATCATTGAACAGTACACCATTATGAGCAAGTGCAAACTGACAGTTCTTCACCTTTTCGCTCCATGGATGATTGTTGTAGTTCTTGCTCTTGTCACCTTGTGTACTGTGTCTTGTGTGACCGATTACCGCATTAACGAATTTTGGTATATTCGGATTAAACTTATATGCACTAACCGCACTTTTGTTTATCTTCATATTACCCAAAATCGAATATGCCACACCGGTTGCATCCGTGCCACGTTCCGCACTTTCCATACCAAGCAAATCCACAAGTTCATTCATATCTTTTAACTTATCCTTGTAACTTATCCTTGTAACTTAATACTCCATATATTCCGCACATTATATTTCCACCTCATTTCTTATCGGTTCATTGACGTACAGTCTTTTTTCTTTCAAATAATTAATCAACTCTTGTTTGTCGTCTGCTATTCCTTTTACGAAATCAAGCCAAGTAAGACTCTGCATAAATTCGTCGGACAAAGAAATAGCAACCTTACAGATTTCATCTACCATCTGTAAGGTTGCTATAAATGTGCTGTACTTTAAAGTACCTCTGAATATTCGCATTTCTATTGTTGCATCATTTTCAAGATTGACCGCCGCATATCGTCCCATATGTGAATTCTTTGCGTGTTTTAATGTTTCTTTCGGATTGATTATTCCGCCGCCGTAACGTCTTGCCCAATGTTCTGCTTGTGATTCCGTTCTTCTGCTGAATGTTAAGATTTCATTCCAGAACTTCTCGTAGAAGTAGAGAATCTTCGCTATTGTCGCCTCTTGTTCTTCGTAATTTGCTCCGAGTGCATTTCGGCTTATATGTACATGAAGTCCGCAGGTTCCAGCTTGGTGACTTAGATATCCTTTGGCTACCGCTTTATTAAGAATCGCTTTCCAAGGCATTTGATTTATGTGATAGTCGAGCGTCATCGGATGTGTCACACACTCAAAGCCATCATCAAGTGAGCCGTCATGTTTGATGTACATACGCTCACACCCATTGTTAGCTATTTCAAGCAGCTTGCTCGCACAAAATTCATTTTCACCGCCGTCATCAAGTTCAAGTTCTACGCCCAAATATCTCGGGCCGTCACCGTAGAATATCGGTTCTGGTTTATAGTAATAGTCGTGAATTATCTCGTCCATGTCAAAACACTCTCTGCAATATGGATGGTCATGATATTCTTCATCTTCATGATAACAAGCGTCATCATAATGAATTACCGCATCACATCTTTCACATCTGACGTAATCTTCATCGTAACAAGTTTGGCACAAATCACCATCCGCCGAATCATCATTCCAATGTCTGTCACCACAATCACGACAAATAAATGTTTCACGTCTTAAACAATCTTCACACAAGTATGATTCATCAAAATATGTTAGTTCTGATACGTCATGTTCTTCGTGACATATGTCACAAGTGTATTTTTCCTCTTTCATCTTTCGTCCTCCTCTTAATATTCCTCTGCTTTCAGCATTGTCGAATGTGTTTTATCGTCAATCACATAAACTTTACCCACAAAAATAGGAGCACCTTGTAATTTAATAAGATACTCCATTTTATACTCCGGCATTTCTTGTGAATGCACGATTTTCTGCATACCGTCATACTCTGACAGTTCAAATACTTGCAAGTAGTCTTTCGATTCTACCTCCATTGTATCAATCATATTCCACATCATACATTGTAATACAATAGGAACTTCCTCATTTACTCCGCAAGTACAAAACCGTTCATTTTGGAACATATAAATTTCACCTCCGTGTATTTTATTACACAGAGATATTATATAAATCATAACTTTCATAATACGGTTTTTATCGTATATTATCAAATTCCATTTATACATTATCTACTTGAATAATCGAAAGGAGGTTTCCGATATGATACGAACGATACTAAAAGGAATAAAAAAAGTATTACTTATGCTTTGGTAAGGAGGTGTTTTTCATGGTTAAATGGTTTTTATTATCACTTCTGCCGATTACCGCTCTTATGTATTTATTCGGCAAAAAGGAGTAACGGAGTAGGTCTAAACAGACCTACTTCCTTACATAAAACTCCATTCCTCAAATTTCTGTCGAACGGAAATCGGTGTAGGAATAATGCCAATTTCGTTAAATTTTTTCATAATTTTTTTCAAATCATTTTCTGAATACTCCTCGCTAAAGTATTCAGCAGCAGTTATTGAGCTTTTATGTAATGCTGACAATTTTATAAATTTTATCATCTTCTCTTTAGTTTTTGTTTTAAAGTTGCTCATTGCAACTTCAATCTTTATCCTATCAAGCTTATAGAACGCACCTCTTAAATAAAGTTTACCGAGGCTTTTCTCAATAATCTCGTCAGATTTTTTTGATAGCCAATTTAATAAATCTTCAGTAATTTTAAAATTCCCGCTTTTTTTCATTCCCTGAATTCTTATTTTATAAAATCTAAATTCCACGCGAAGAATCCCCTTCGCTTGATTAAGCATATCTTCATCATAATAATAATTTCCGCTGTCAATATGATGTTTCATCTCTTCGTATTTATCATAAAATGATAACTCAAATATCTTATTCCTACTCTTACTGCTGCATTTTGTAAATGTCGCATTCTCTTTATATTCTGTATAACTGGGAATACAATTATAACCCGTAAAACTTTTGTTTAATAACTTTATTACATATTCAATCGAGTCTCCCACATAAATATCTTTTGTCAAATCAATTCGGGTTATATTGCACTCATTAGGTAATGGCAAAATTTCACACTGTGTTTTAATATACTTTCCGATTTCTGCAAGTAAATTATACGCCTTTCTAATCTCTACTAATTCCAAATAATTATTGTTTTTTCTATACCTACCTAATGTGATAATATATTTCAATTTATAATAAGCTCCGTCATTCACACGGTGGTTATACAATTCTAATCGTATCCCCTTATCATTCATACCGGTGTATATAATTGCATACATCTTTTTATAACATTTCTGATTTTGTGAATAAACATATTCCGTCATACTCTTGTATTCTTCGTATGTCAATATCTTTGAAAATTCTATCGTGTGAATCTTCATATTGATTTTTCCTAAAACTGTTTTATTTTCATCATTCTTATTTTTCATCCACCATTCGCGATTTCTCTTATTATATGTCATATTTTTTATCCTCCTTGTTTCTTTTTTTAATTTTTTTCCATGCTATATTTATTTCAACCGATGTATTTTTTACAACGATAAGCATTCTTTTTCTTAAATATTTGTTTTATCCATCTATGTAAAATTATATCCCATTAAGTCTCCAACATTTTTATAAAAAAATAAAGAAAGGGTGTTTATATGGAATACTATACTTCAACAGATGAGCTTCCGTTGATAATGACTTTCAATGAAGTAAAAGAAACGCTGATGATTTCACGCCAAACATTACTGAAACTATTATGGTCCGATACAATCCACGGTGTAAAAGTCGGTCATCAATGGCGAATTTCAAAAGATGAACTTCTGAATTATATCAACAGCAAAAATGTTTAGGGATACGCAGGCGAATTAAATATCGCCTGCAACCTTACGAAATTTCATAAAGCAAACGTAACAAGCTAATTTTCAAGTAACATATAAAAGCTACTTAATTTAATTCTTGTATTTCTAAACCCAACTTGATATAATGTAAATATCAAAATTAGGTGGTGAATCATATGGCTTTTGAAGAGTTTAAAATTAAATTAGTAAGCGTTGCAAAGCTTCCTCATACGGATACATATTACGCTTGTTTTAAATACAAAAACTATGATAAATGTGATGAGCAATGCATTGTTAGTTTTAATGCTGCAATTCAAGCAAGCCAAATAAGAGCATATAGAAAGCTTCAAGCTTTCTTTGGTATTTTCGATTTGAATATAGAGAAAAATGTTCTTTGTGATTATACTTTCTACAAACGTGTTATGTGTCTTTTCAATTATGTTATAGATGAATACGGGCAACATAAAAACAAAGAAAAAATAGGTTTATGTAAAAATAGCTTTCATCCATTCCCGGGATTAACCCTCAAAGATTATAGCGATTGGGCTGAAATATATGCTAAAGATAATGTTAATTACTACAAAACCAAATTGGAGTTTCTTCCACAAAGTTCAATATCCAATGACATTGATAATTATAACGCATATAAAAAGGTTATATCATTTTTAGAAACCAATCCGCTTTATATACCGCTTTTTCTATATGCAATATATTCATTTTTAACCCCGTTATCTGAAACAAATGTATTTAGCGTGAAAAACATTTATGAAGAAGATATTCTTCTTGAACCGAGTAAAGGATTTTACTATATCCATCCCAAGAAGGAACGCAACTGTAGTTTTACAAATTTCAGTTTGTGGCTTAGTGCTAAAGATACTAAAAAGCTAAATATTGCCGCAAATTTATTTTTAAATGTATATTCTTACGGTTATTCAGCCATAGATAATACACATAATTTGCATATGAATATTTCAAAGAAAATCAGAATTGACTACACTGATAAAAATTATAAAATAAAAAGTCTCAAAAAATTACACACCAAAGATGAGATGATTGGAGAATTGAAAAACTATTATAAGATCAGATTATACAATACGAAATATCCATTGCTAAAAAATTATCTAAACATAAAAAATGTTCCTATCATTGTATATTCCGATACAGGTAAATTATCCTCACGTTCAAAAATAATAAAATACATTTTTCAAAATAGATATAAATTTGAGGGAATGGATTTTGAAGACGTAAATTTCGCCTTTCTTTCCTTATACGAAAGGAAACCCAACGCAGAGGTCACTAAATTTCATTGGTTGAATATCAATTTATCAAATGCAGCAAAAATCTCACAAAAAGAATTTAAAGAACTTAAACCTTGCGTTAATGTTATATACAGACATATATTAGAACATTTACATCATTGGTACACTCATAATGATTTTGTTCCAAATTTTGGTGAAGATAAATATTTTTACAAATGCGATAATCAATTATACTATCACACGATTGAGGATAGTGCTATAAAATCATCAAATTATAGGGAATTGTTCTGTTATCACCTTTTAATTGCCGGGAACATTCTTAATGCTTCATTTAGAATTACTAATTCTGCACCTTTTGATAAAGCATTAAATGCAATATGCAACAACGACTATAACGCATTAATCCCTAAAGTCGATTCACATTTAGATACCGACCGAGACATGTTTTTAAACTACCTCAAAACCATTATCAAAGAACACATCAATGATTCCCCACAAGAAACTGTCTGGCTTGACGAACACAAAATTTCCGCAGGACAAATAGAAGATGTTTATTCTTTCAATGACAGGGTTGTCAAGGAATTCCTTGATAAAGACATACATAACTCGTCAATAGTATTACGAAAATACCTTGTCTCAAAAAACATACTATTAAAAAATGACAAGCGATTTGTTTTCAACAAAAACGCCAACTCAAAAAAATACTATGTTTACAAGATTCGAGCCAAATATTTATCTTAAAATATAACAGGCAAGCCTTCACTAAACAGGCTTGCCTGTCGGTTCTTATATCGCAGTAACAATCTGTTTCAACTTTTCAAAGTCTGTATGAACATATGTGTCGTAGGTGATTTGAATACTGGAATGACCCAATATTTTGCTTATGTACTTTACTTCCAACCCTTTTGCAAATAAATAAGAAGCAAACGAGTGTCTCAAAATATGCATTCCACTTGCGTCGATTTTTGCTCTTTTGAATACCTGATTTACTGCTTTTGAAATATTATGTGGTGTAAGATGAGTACCTGTCCTTGTCTTGAATACATAATCCTCGTCGTTACCCGTATAGTACAAAGCAATGTGATTGGATATCGCCTCAAGTGCAATATCGCATAGTGGTATTTCCCTTACACCTGCTTCTGTTTTAACCGATCGTTGAATTAAAGGTCTACGCTTTTTGTTCCCTGAGCCATCTGTGACCATGACCAAATTCTGTTCAATTCTGACTTTCCGATTTTTCAAATCTAAGTGTTTGTATTGCAGTGCCAATACCTCACCTTCTCTTAATCCGGTGTACAAAACGAATATCAGTCCGTACCCGTATCTGTATCTACATTCACCTTTTTTTAACTTTTCCGCCGCTACACTTACAAATTTTTTCATTTCGTCCCCACTTAACACCTGCAACTGCTTTGTATTAAATTGACTCTTTGAGGGTAGTATAACGCCCACCATCGGATTGAAAACAATTTTTTGTTCTACAACGTATTGCCTGAAAAACCCATTCAGAGCTTCATACGCCTTCTTGATACTGCTATGCGATAAGCCTTGTTTTTGCATACGGTTGATGATTGAGTCTTGAATATCATCGGTTGATACCTTTTGAATCATGTAATTTCCTATGTATGGAATGATTTGATATTCGATGGTTTGCATCAATCTATCATAACTGCTCGGTTTTAAAGTCGGCTTTTTGTATTTATCGCTCCAATACCTCATTCCCTCACTCATAAGACCCTCTGCTTTTGTTAGACCATCCATATTCGCAAGATTTTTCTTAAAGTTATTCATTCGCCGCCGTGCCTCTGTAGGGGTTTTGCCGCTGAATGTTTTTATTCTCGGGTTGCCGTTACTGTTGCAACCAATTTGCAGACGTGCAATCCATTTGCCTCTGGAATCTTTCGTTATACACCCTTCCGAATTTCCTCGTCTTTTCATTTTTTTGCCTCCTTTGTTTCAATATATACTATCAAATAATGTATAATCTAATTCACTTTCTTTCCGCTTCACGTTCTTGCCTTGCTAACCATTTTATTAATGATGATTTTTGTATCGTGTATCTTCCCAATAACTTGAACGCCGGGAATCCTTTTTTTCTCACAAGTCGGTACGCACCTGACCGACTGATTCCTAAGTAATCCATTAGATCTGAGATCTCCAATATCTCAGGCATTTCATTTAGATTTTTCATATTTAAAACCTCCAATTCTAATTCTTATCAAATAGTAAAAATAAAAATAATTTTTCATTTTTCGGTCTATAGGGGGTTTTTTACGTTCATCTAACCTTGGTCGATTTAAAATATAACGTAACGTTTTTTGTAGAAATGTATCGAATTTATAATTACATCTACATACATTTTTATGTTTTATTTTACATTGAATGTTATTCTTTATATTGCTATAAATAGGATTTTCTTACTTTTTGAAAGCAACAAAAAAGTATCGAATTTATTAATTCGATACTCCAATAATTTATTTATATGTTATTTTAATACTTTATAAAATCTTTCGCTTTGCAACGTAATGCTCTTGATAAATTTATAACAATCAATACTTTTACAGAATTTACATCATTCTTTTTTGCTCATAATTTTTAATCAACCATAAATTTACATCCGAAATTTGCGACAGTTCACATCAAACAATTCCTATATTTTTACTTTGCCTTGCTAATGCAGTTTCAGTGTCAAATTCTGTCATGCATTCGTATCGGCAGTAAATTTTGAAATATCCGCCTCATGAAATGTTGGATACATATTTTATCACCATATCAACCGATATGGATTTAAATATATTTTTAAATGGTCTGCATGATTGCCATTTTATTGTTTTATCATGAATCTTCTCCAGCGAGTCATGCAAAAATCTATTGTTACCCCCCAAGATACCCCACCGGATACCCCCCAAGATGATTATACAAATTACGGAATAAAAAAAGCACCAATGTCATATCTCTAATTGCATTCATACACCTATTTCTTGATCCTCAGGAATATTTGTAACTGTTTGGAATGCTCTATTTCACACCATTGACACAATGTCAAGCTTTTGTTCAATTCTCTCAAACTGCTTTTATTGACTTTTTATTTTCTTTATGATACCATAAAATATACTATATAACAAATACTTACCGATAGAAATTTAAAATAAATGGATATTTTGAGGTTATTTTAAAGAGAGGTTTATAAATGAGATGTCTATTATGCAAATCAGCTATGGAAAATAAATGTACGAATTATATCGCTGACTTAGGAAATCGCATTATTGTTATTCACAATGTTCCTACCCAAGTATGTTCCCAATGCGGTGAGAAATCATATTCATTTGATGTTTCCGTTCGTATTCAAAAATTGATAAATCAAGTTAAAGACATCATATCCGGTATTGCCGAACTAAGCTATTCAGAAGTATCATAAAATTATAATAATGCTTACCGCCTCTCTTATTCGTTTCTGTTATAATGAAAAATTTTTTAAATTTTATCAATAGTTTCTTTTATAAAAGAAACTATTGATAAATATCATAGCAAAATATAAATTATCATACATGAACAAAATCGTTAATCTGACCCTATTAATCTATAACAGGCTCATTATTTACCTTAAAAACAACTACAATAATCATTTGAAGATTTTAATGATTTGCTTCTGTTTGAACTCTCCCCGAACACTGAATCGGAATAAGTCTTTTCAATGTACTCATTTATTGTATGAACATCCATACAATATAATTTTGTATCATCTTCTGAGATAGCCATTCTCAAATCATCTTTCATATAGTTTATCTGTTTTCTTATAGTAAACTGCCCACTTGTTTGTTTTTTATTCGGCAGTTTACTATAGATTTACAATAATAAAACCGCCCACTGTATATTGCTTTTAGGCGGTTTTTAACTATATTAAATTAATGTAATTTTGTCCTCCGTAGGAAAAAACGTATAACATAGACAATATTGTTTTCTTTGTCTATCCGATAAATTAAAATATAATATACTGTCTATATCGTTATGAGTTTCTTCTAAATATAATAACTTCATATTCCATACTTGCTCCTAAGTGAATCAACAGACTGTTTGGCATTAATCATTCTGTTCTCGGAAATAGCCTCTTCACCTTGTTTGATTTTTTTATAAATGTCATTGATATATGACATTTTCTCATATGCTTCCATACTCATAATGACCATATCAACATAACCATTTTTAGTAACAAATATAGGCTCGTCTAATTTATGGCACATTTCGGATATTTCACTTGTATTTTTCAAATCTCTAATTGGTATAATTTGTGGCATAATGTCCATCTCCTTCATGGTATAATAATGCCATAATTATACTCCATTGTCAATGGTTTCATTCTATTAAACAACGCAAAATTTCAAGAATTCAGAAAAAATATACATTCTTTAATTTTATAACTGATGAATTCGACTCCATCAAAAAACTTTCTTTGCAGCAATTCCATGATGGGACAAACAGACGAACGCCATAATCATAACTCTAATGTTTATATAAATACGAAAAGCTGCCATCTTGCAACCGTTTCACAATTTGTTTGCTGCAAGTTATAGAGTATTCTTCAAGTTTTGTGTAAATACAAAATAGTGCAGAAAAATTTATTTAAG